>OLWB01001105.1_pt1 | contig 26563 bp, 24 predicted proteins | sample 1673331 | NCBI WGS metagenome assembly OLWB01 (sample SAMEA3178943, study PRJEB25190) | human gut metagenome | biome: human gut; feature: human-associated habitat; material: faeces | place: Austria | collected 2013
CCCCACCGCCGGGTTGTTCCACAAAAAGCCGTAGCCAAGGCTCGAAACATAAAACGGAACGCTCACCTGTGCGTTGCGCTGCGCAAGCTCCAGCACAGCACCCTTTAAGTTAAACGTCTCCTGCTGGTACTGTCCCATGCCGTAGATCTTTTCTTCGGGGTCGGATTCAAAACGCACCTTCAGCGCATACCCGCCGCCGGGGTTCGGCATAAACTCGCGTGCCGAGATCATCAAAGCGCTGAAATCCGTGCCGCGCACCGTACGGTCGCGCACAAATTCCTGCAAAAGCTTCTTCCCGTTTCGGTCTAAAATCGTCACGCGCCCGTTTTCTTGTACGATCACGCTGATTTTTCCGTTTTTTAAGCAAAGCGCCTTCAGACCCTCATATTCCGTCTCCGTGATATCGATCTCGGTATTCTCGGACGGCAGCAGCGTCCAGTCCGGTGCCTGCCCTATTTTTCCCATTTTCACCGCGCGCACACGCACACTTGCGTCACCCCACGGCTCTGCGCGCAGCGTTTCTCCGTCGTAAGACCATACGATCGCGTTTCCGCTCTGTTTCAGCATGTTAAGCCTCCTTCGGCAAGTAAAATTCTGCGCAGCGCACCGCGTACATTGACGGCGCTCACCACAAACTGCGGCAGCTTTCGGTAGTTTTCATTGATGCACTCGCAAATTCCGTTTTCCTCAAAATCCGTCAGCAGCTCGTCCAGCATGTGCGCCGCATAAGGCGGATCACAGCGGTCAAAAAGCTCCAGCGCCCATCCGCTCGCCGTCGCCCAATACGCGCCGTTCTGGTATTCGCCCGCCGGAATGTCGATCAAAAGCTTTTCCCACGCCGCACCGTCCAAAAGCTGGCAGATCTGCCCGCGGTACATGTAGCGCTCCCGGTTGCGGAGCAACCATGCGGTCATGCCGCTGCGCAGACTTTCCTCCATCGGAAACCCGATAGCCCACGCATACAGCATGCCCCATACATCGTGCTGCCTGCAGTCTCTGTCCGCCGCAAAGAATGCTTCGGCCTGCGCGTCCCAAAGCTTATGGATATTCTCTTCCACGCAGCGCGCTTTCCGTTCGTATGCGGCTGCCGCTTCCTCCTTTTGCAGCAGCGTGTCATACAGCCGCGCCATTTGCTTTGCGGCCCGCCAGAAAAGCACAGATTCCATAAAAAGCCGCCCGGTCTTGCACACGGTATCCGTAAACCCATACGGCGAGTGCGGCGCCGCTGCATCGTTATAGACCAGCCCTTCTTCGCTCAGCGGAATGCACGCCATGCCGCGGTCAAGTGCCGCACACCACACCCGAAAGAGCGGCTGCGCACGCTTTTTCCCGATCATCTCAAAATACGCCGATACCGCAAAAACGAGAAACGGTGTGTTATCCAAATTCGCCAGCCCGACAGGCGAACCCTTCGCGCCCGCCGCATAAATGGTTTCTCCGCTCGCCTCCACGCGGTCGGGGAACCACCCGTCCGCACGCTGCCCGCGCAGGATAAACCGAATGCAATCGCCTATCGCTTTCTCCCCCATCAGGTCGCCGACGTATTCTGCCATATAGGCGAAATCCCGCACCCACAGGGCATCGTAGTTGCCTACGCCGTCCGGCGTGAACAAAACCGTGCCGTCCGGCGCCGTTTTTTCACAGCCGCGCAGCAGCTCTGCCGAAAGCTTCGTCAACGTTTCATACGCTTTTCTCTTGTCCATTTTTAGCCCTCGGATCAGCCTTTCACGCCGCTGAACGCAATACCCTCAATGAAGTATTTCTGCGCGCAAAGGTACGCGATCAAGATCGGCACAACGGAAACGATAGAGCCGGCCATCACAAGGTTCCACTGCGTGGTGTAAACGCCCTTAAAGTATGCAATGCCAAGCGTCATCGTGTATTTCTCTGGCGAAGAGAGGTAGATCAGCGGGCCCATGTAGTCGTTCCACGTGTTCATCAGCGTGAACACACCGAGCGTCAGCATCGCCGGCACAACAAGCGGCAGCATAATGCGCCAGTACGTCATAAATGGGTTGCAGCCGTCAATTTCCGCCGCTTCCTCCAGCTCTCGCGGCAAGGACATAAAGAACTGCCGAAGCAAGAACACACCGAATGCCGAGAAGAACGCCGGCAGAATCAGCGCTAAGTGGTTATCCGTCAAGCCCGCCTTTGCAAACATCAGATATGTCGGGATCATCGTCACCTGTCCGGGCACCATCAGCGTCGCAATGTAGAAGAAGAACACCACGTTTCTGCCCTTAAACGAAATGCGCGCAAACGAATACGCCGCAAGGCTGCTGAAAAACAGCTGTCCCAAAACAACGAAGAACACGATCTTAATGGTGTTCAGCATGAACTGGAACATCGGCTGCTCCGTAAAGAGCTTCACATAGTTCTCCCACTGCGGCGGATCCGGGATCCACACCGGCGGGATCTTCACCGCGTCATACTGCGTTTTCAGCGAGGTGGAAAGCATCCAAAGAAACGGCACAACCATGATAACGGCAATGAGGATCAACACGATATACAGTAAGACCCTGCGCAAAACAGCGCTGCTTTTTTTCTTTTTCATAACAACTGCGGTACTGCTCATATCCCTTGCACCTCCTTATATGGATGACTCCGCCCAGTTCTTGGAACTGCGGTTTTGAATGAGCGAAACAATAAACACCAGAATGAACAGCACATACGCCGCGGCGCACGCATAGCCCATTTTGTAGAACTGGAAGCCGTACTGGTAAAGGTACATCGCAACGGTCTTGGTCGCGTTGACCGGGCCGCCGTTCGTCATGATATACACCTGGTCGAACACCTGCAAAGAGCCGATCAGCGACATCAGGGTCACAAAATACGTCGTCGGGCCGATCATCGGCACGGTGATCTTGAAGAACTTCTGCACGGAATTCGCGCCGTCAATCGTCGCCGCCTCATATAAGTCGTGCGGCACGCCCTGCAAACCCGCAAGGAAGATCGTCATATTGTAGCCGAGGCCCTTCCAAATGCTCATGATCGCAATGGAGATCATCGCCATGTTCGTGTCGGTCAGCCAGTGCACCGGCGGCAGGCCCACATAGCCGAGCAGCGTGTTCAAAAGGCCACCGTTATCTTCATACAGCATGCTCCAGATCAGCGAGACCGCCACCATGGAGGTGATGACCGGGATGAACGTCAGCGTGCGGAACGCGCCGATGCCGGGGATCTGTCTGTTAAACAGCACCGCCAGCAGCAAAGCTAAGATCACGCCCGCCGGGACCGTCAGCACGCAGTACCAAAGCGTGTTGAGCAGTGCCGTGATGAATTGATCGTCCTGAAAGAGCTTTATGTAATTTTCAAATCCAACAAAATTCGCTTCTGTGATCACGTCATAATCCGTAAAGCTGTAATATAGGGACATGAGGATCGGAAGCAGCATAAAAACAACAAAACCGATAAAGTTCGGGGCAATGAACAGGTAGCCCCAGAAGTTTTTTCTTCTTTGGATCTTATTGTGCTTCGTACTACTGTGCGCCATAAGCAGCCTCCCCTTTAGTAAAATGGGCAGCGGCGCCCGAACGGATAGCCGCTGCCCGCAAGCAGTTTTCTTTACTTTTCGTCCGCGAGGATCTTATTCACATCTTCGGCAGCCTTATCCAAAGCGGCCTGTGCGTCGTCCTCTTTGTCAAACATGTAAGACTGCAGGTCAATACCGAGCGTATTTTCAATCTGCGGCCAAGACGGGGTGAACGGACGCGTTCTGGAATACTCCATCTGATCGGAGAAAACCTGAATGTAGGAGCCGTATTCCGAGTTATTTGCATAGAAGTCCTTAAACTCCGGCTGCGGCGGAATGGTGATCCAGTTCTCCCAGAAGGTCTGTACAAAATCGGAGCAGGTCAGGTGAACGAGATAATCGTACGCTTCCTGCGGGGACTTCGTGTTGCTGAATGCCACAACGCCTTCGCCGCCGACTACGGTCGCCTGTGTCTTCTTCTGCGGAAGCGGTGCTACGCCGAACTTATCCTTGAATTTCGGGTCGCTGAGGAATGTGCTCAGGTTCCACGGGCCGTCGATAACCATTGCAGTGATGCCGGAAGTAAAGCGGTTGACGCCGGTCGGCGCTGCCTGCAGCGGCACGCTCTTGTCCTCCTGTACCATCTTTTTCCAGAACTCCAGCGCTTCAACGCCTTCCGGAGAATTAAACGTCGCCTCCGTACGGTCGTCATTCAGGAATTCGCCGCCGTTCTGCCACAGGAACGGGAGCCAGTTCCAAGTGTAACCACCGTTCTTATCGTAGATCGGCAGGTCAAGGCCGTAAATGTTGTTGTCCGCGTCGGTCAGGGTCTTCGCTGCATTGCGCAGGTCGTCCCAAGTCCAGTCCGCGGTCGGCTCTTCAAGGCCCTTGTTCGCAAACATTTCCTTGTTGTAGAACAGCGCAAGGTTGTTAGAGGTGATACGCAGACCGTAAACGTCGTCCTTATAGACCATCGTGTCCCAAACGGAATCGTAGAACTTATCCTTGTATTCCTCAACGCCGTATTCCTTCAGCGCGAGCAGCTTGCCCTTAGAAGCGAGCTGTGTGCTCTGCACGCCTGCGTCTACAAAAGCAAGGTCAGGGTTGTTGCCGCCTGCCAGTGTCGCCTGAATTTTCGTGCTGTAAGAGTCGCTCGCGATCGGCACGACCGTCACTTCCACGCCGGTCGCTTCCTTATATGCCGCCGTGTCTTCCTGGATCTTATCGGCGCTGGCCTTTTCCCAGCCGTACACCCAGATCGTCAGCTTTGCGTCGGATTTACCGCCGTTATCGGTGTTGTCCGTTGTGCCGCCGGTTGTCGTGCTGTCCGTACCGCCAGAAGTGCTGCTCGTCGTTCCCGAGCTTCCGCATCCGGCCGCCGTTCCAAGCAGCAGCGCGCCTGCCATAAGCATCGCCAAAATTCTTTTTGCTTTCATCTTCCTCCGTCCTTTCTTTCCGGCTATTCCCCAATATTTCATGATTCTGCATCATGTCTGCCGGTTTGCTTGCCCTTATTATAGCCCGTACGTCTCCGTTTCACAACGTCACATATTTTGCTGTTTTGTATAACATTTTTTACCTCAAGGAGATTTTTTATCACAAATTATTGACTTTACCGCGTTTTTAGTCTATCGTAACGGTATCAACAATTGCTGAAAGAGGGTATAAAACCAGTGGCATATAAGACCTTTAACCGTTTTTTAAAATCGCTCAGCATCAAAAAGAAACTCACCTATACCCTCATCCCGGTCATTCTGGTCACGTACCTGCTTTCGGTCGGATCCGTTTATATGGTCTCTTTTCATGAAACGAAAAGCATCGTCAATCAACAGGCGCAAACGCTCGCCAATCAAAGAACACAGCTCGTAGACAGCTACCTCGACCAGCTGCGCACCGAAACAGAAATTTTCATGTTCGATACCGCTTTTCAAAAACGGTTTCGCACAAACCGCAACACGCTCTCTTTAAGCCAGCAGGAGGAACTGAACAAGGAGATCACCCAGTATATGTACAGCATGATCATCAGCTATAACGTGTATGTGGAAAGCATCACGCTCATCAACAACCATCTCGATTCTTACAACTGGCACATGGACGGCCGCAATTCGTACAGCGCCTACATCTCCCGCCTGCTCTCGCTTTCCGATACGCTCACAGAGCTAGACGGCGGCATTTTGTATACATACGATAAGCTCGACCAAGGCGTCGTCACCATCGCCCGCCTCATCAAAGACCCCATTTACGACCGAAAGATCGGCATTTTTATGCTGGATTTCAACTTGGGCTTTTTAAACAAAATGACCGGTGTGCGCACAAAAGACCAAAGCGCTGCCGATGCCCTGCTCGCCATCGCCGACCAGAACGGCGACATCATCTATAACGACTCTCCGTTTTCAAAGGACGAGCTGTTCTCCGTTCAAAACGGCAGCGCCCGTCTTTCCGCCGACGGCATGCAGTACCAGATCGATTCCTCCAAGTCCGATGCGAACGACTGGATCTTATACAGCATCATCAACGAAACGGCGCTCTACCGAAACATCAACCGCAATCTTGTCTGGCAGGTCACGCTGATCCTCATTTCCATGCTGCTGATCTTTGCCGTGATTTTGCTCGTCTCCCGCACACTTTCAGGGCAGTTCCGCCACTTCATCGAAACCGTCAGCCACACCACCGCGCCCGATGAGCACGCGCTCATCACCGTGGACAGCGAAGACGAATTCCGCGACCTCGCGCAGGTCTATAACGATATGATCCTGCGCATCAACCATCTCATCGAGACCGTATACACAAAAGAGCTTCTGCTCAAAAACGCCGAGCTCAAAGCGTTTCAAGCGCAGATCAACCCGCATTTTCTGTACAACACGTTAGACTGCATCAACGGCCTTGTGGACCTCGACCGCCCGAACGACATCAAAAAGACCATCACCGCGCTCGCCAGCATCATGCGCATGAGCATCAAGGGCAAAGAGATCATGACCGTGCGCGAAAACATCCACTACATCAACGAGTATATGTTCATAGAGCAGCTGCGCTACCCGGATAACCTCATTTTCTTAAACGAGATCCCGGAAGAAATGATGGAGTTTTATATCCCGAAGCTGATCTTGCAGCCCATCCTCGAAAATTCCGTCATCCACGGCACCTCATCCCTGCTCGGCAAGGGCATGATCGCCCTTCTCGGCAAAGAAGAGCCGGACGCCCTCATTTTCACGGTAAGCGATAACGGCGTCGGTTTCCCGGAAGCCATTTTGCAGCTGTTCCGGGAAAGCCCGGAGAATCATCTTGATGATACCCAAACGCAAAGCCGTCTCGGCCTTTTAAACATCCAAAAGCGCATCCACCTGATGTACGGCACGGAATACGGTCTCACGCTGCAAAATCTGCCCGCAGGCGGCTCCCGCGTCACGATCCGCCTGCCGAAGATCACCACCCCCTAAACAGAAAGGAACCTGCCGCCATGAAGATCCTCGTTGTAGATGATGAACACATTCTGCGTACTCGCCTGAAATCCGTCTTAGAGCAATCCGGGCTGCCGCTCAGCGCCGTTTTCACCGCAGAAAACGCACTAAACGCCATAGAGTGCATTGAAAAAGAGCAGCCCCAGATCGTCATCACCGATATCCGCATGCCGATCATGTCCGGCCTGGAGCTCGCCACCCACATCCACACGCACTATCCGCAGATCAAAGTTATCCTCGTCACCGGCTACTCGGATTTTGAATACGCGCGCACCGCCATTCAAAACAACGTTTTCGAGTACCTTTTAAAGCCCATCGATTCCGAAAACCTGATCGCGGTCATCCTGCGGGCGCAAAAAGAGATCGAATCCGCCGAGAAAAACGAGCGCCTGTTTAAAGTGTTCAAGGAACATTTTTCCGATAACCTGCAATCCGCCCGCCGCCAGTTCGTAGAGAACCTGCTTTTCAGAAGCGGCGTGTTTCAAAACGCGGACGACCTGCGCGAAGCCTACGGGTTCAATTTCAAAACCTATCGCCTCGTTTCCGTGTGCTGCCGTACCGCCATGGATGCCGCACAGCTTGAAAGTGAATATTACTGCACACACCTTGTCGATGAGTATATGCAGGAAGCGCAGCCCGGCATCATCACCTACATTTTCGGCAATTTGGTCTTCATGCTCTGGAACGTCGAAAAGCCCGACCCCTACGACGATAACGAAGCTCTGCTCGGCTTCCTGCGCGACCTGCACGCCAAAGCGCGGCGCAATTTTCTCGGCATGCTCTCCGCCGGCATCAGTCAGGCTTCCTCTACGCTGAACAACATCCAAACGCTGCGGCACCAAACCTCAGAGTGCCTCGAATACATGCAGGAAAACAAAAAACAGGAATTTCTCTTTTACGAAGACATTTTAAACGATACCATTCATTGGGAGATCGAACCACAGATCGAAACGCTGACCGCCTGCGTACATGCCGGCAACACCGCCGGCGCGCTGCGGTATTTCGACCAAATGCGCGCCGATATACAGGAAAAACAGCCGGATACGGTCTATTCCGTATTCCTGCTCATCGTCTCCAAAGTCTGCCTCGTCATGCGCGAATACCGCAGCGAATCGTATGCGCTTTCGGAAGAAGTGGCCTTCATGTTGTCCGCCCTCAATACACAGCCCGATACAGGCATCGAATACCTGCGCAAGTGGCTCGCACAAATGTGTACATTAGTCTCGGAAGCGCAGAAAGAGCGCTCCAACTCCCTCGTCAGCGCCGTGTGCGAGTATATCAACACAAATTACGCACAGCCGATCGGCCTTGCGGAAGCCTCCCGCCATGTGGGGCGCAACGCGTCCTACATCAGCCGCCTGATCCGCGAGTGCACAGGCAAAAGCTTCACGCAGATCTTGACCGACAAGCGTATGCAGGAAGCCAAAAAGCTGCTCAAAGAAACAAATTTAAAGGTCAACGAGGTCGCTGAACGCACCGGCTACATGAACGTCCGCTATTTCACGCGCATCTTCAAAGCCGCCATGAACATGTTCCCTCCGATTACCGCAGCTTAAGCGCCGCCTTTTTGTAATTTTCAGCACAAAAAACGACCCGCAAACGGAATTTTCTCCGTCCCGGGTCGTTTCTTTATGCCTGTTTGGTTTTACTCCCACGGCACCACAAACCAGTGCTGGTTTTCCTGCAGCTTTTCCTCTGCGCGCTTCAAAAGCGCTTTCGCGTCGATAAGGTAGCACGTCGCGTCGCCGATCTTCCCCGTGACGATCTCATTTTTCGCGGAGTCCAGAATCTCCTTCACGCGGCGGTACGTCGTCTCCCAGCCCTTAAAATCGTGGCCGTACATGTACTTTTCCTCGCCGTTCACAACGTAGCGGATTTTCTCCTTCGTCAAGACGTAGTCCGTGCCGAAGCGCTCCTCCACGCCGTGCATAAACGTGCAGCAGTCAAGCACCTCGCCGATGAACAGCAGCCGTCCGCCGATCTCCGGCAGCTTCATAAACGGCGAGTTCTTCCCCACCGGGGTGATGTCCTCCCCATGCAATGCTGTCAGCTCCGCAGCACGCTTGCCGCGCGCACAAACGGAGTGCGTCGGGTGCACGCTGCGCACCACGCCCGGCATTTTCCAAAACGTGCGCGGCAAAAGCCCGATGCACGGCACGGTTTTGTCCGCGTCAAACACCGGGTGCTCCGGCGTGACGTTCTCATACGTCAGCGCAGGCAGCAAAAGCGTGCCGTCGTCGCCAAGCGCCGCCTGCAACGTGTCGAGCACCGTCTCCGGCGTCTCCTTTGTCCCCAACGCCTTCATCGATGCGTGCACCAAAATCGTCTCACCCTCTTTGATCCCCAGCGCTTTCATATCCGCCAAAAGCTTCTGCGCATCATTCATTTGAGTTTTCCTCCCCATAAAGCAATACCCAAGCAGCGCTTATTCAGGCTTTTTTATTTCACCGAATCAATTGTCCCGCCGCCCAAAACGCGGTCGCCGTCGTACAGCACGACGGACTGCCCGCAGGTGATGGCGCGCTGCGGCTCGTCAAAGACGACCTTCAGGCTGTCCGGGCCCGTCTGCGTCACGGTCGCCCACTGCTCGGGCTGTCGGTAGCGCACCTTCGCCTTAATGTGCATCGGCTCCTTGATTTCCGCGACGGAAATCAAATTAATGCCGCTCGCTGTGAGCTCCTTTTTGAAAAGCTCGCTTTCCGGGCTTAGCGTCACGGTGTTCTTTTCAATATCCACCGATTTCACATACAGCGGCGCCGGCAGCGCGAGTCCCAGACCCTTGCGCTGGCCGATCGTGTAGCGGATCACGCCGCGGTGTTGCCCCAGCACGTTGCCATCCGTGTCCACAAAATCCCCGGGCGGGTACGTTTTGCCCGTGTACTGCTCGATGAAATCGGCATACGAACCGTTCTGCACAAAGCAGATGTCCTGACTGTCGTGCTTTCTCGCATTGATGAAATTGTGCGCCTCCGCAAGCGCGCGCACTTCACACTTCTCCATGCCGCCGAGCGGGAACTGCACATGCTTTAGCTGCTCCTGCGTCAGCGACCACAGCACATAGCTCTGGTCTTTATTGTGGTCAACGGCCTTTTTCAGGAGATACCGCCCCGTATTTTCGTCAAAATCGATTTGCGCGTAATGCCCCGTGACAACATAATCATAATTCAGCTCAACCATGCGCTGAAACAGCTTATCAAACTTCAAATAGCGGTTGCAATCGATGCACGGGTTCGGCGTTACACCCGTTTCATAAGCGTGCACAAACTTGTCGATAACATCCGTTTTGAAGCGGTCGGCAAAATTAAACACATAGTACGGCATGTCAAGCGCATACGCCACACTGCGCGCGTCCTCTACATCATCAAGCGAACAGCAGGTATGCTCGCGGCGCAGACCGACGTCCTCATTCTGGTACAGCTTCATGGTCGCGCCCATGCAGGTGTAGCCCTTTTCTTTCATAAGCAGCGCCGCCACACTGGAATCCACGCCGCCGCTCATGGCTATGATCGCTTTTTTACACATAGTTTCGGTAAAACCCTTTCGTTATCGTTTCACATCGCCGCGCGCGGTGACGATCTCATAGCCCGCCGACTTCACGCGCTGCTCCAGACACCCGCGGCACTGCGCGGCCTCTTCCCCTGTACAGATCTTGTTCTCGTACAGCTCATAAAGCTTTCGCACGCGCACCGGCGAAAGGTTCGGCATCACAACGTTTCCGCCCGCCTTCAGCCCCAGCTCGCGCCCCTGCGGGTGGATGGTGCCAAGCGCCGTCGTAGACGGCAAAAGCGCATACGGAAACAACAAACGCAATATTGAGAGAAGCCGCAGTGTCAGCTCGAGCGAGCCGCTCTTTTCGTTTGCAAACGGCGTCTGCGCGTGCGTGATATACGGCCCGATGCCGATCATGTCCGGCTGCAACTTCTGCAAAAAGCGCAGGTCAGAAATAAGATTCTCCGTCGTCTGATACGGCGAACCCACCATAAAGCCGGAACCTACCTGGTACCCGATGTCCTTTAGATCAAAAAGACATGCTTGTCGGTGCAAAGCGCTCAATTCATTCGGGTGCAGCTTGCCGTAATGCTCGGGGTCGGCCGTCTCGTGACGCAAAAGATAGCGGTTTGCGCCCGCATCAAAATACTTCTGGTAGCTTTCGCGGCTCTTTTCGCCGATGGAAAGCGTAATGGCGCAGTCCGGGTGCTGCGCATGGATGGCCGCGACAATCTCGCAGATGAGGTCATCCGTGTAAAACGGGTCCTCGCCGCCTTGCAAAACGAACGTGCGAAAGCCGAGGTCGTACCCCTCCGCGCAGCAGGAGAGAATCTCCTCTTTCGTCAAACGGTAACGCGTCGCGTTTCGGTTATCCCGACGGATGCCACAATAGTAACAGTTATTTTTGCAGTAATTCGTAAACTCAATGAGTCCGCGCACGTACACGTCCGTGCCGTAGTGCGCGCGGCGCACCTCGTCCGCGGCCTTTTGCAGCGCCGCATCATAGGCGTCCGTCTCCAAAATCGTCTTAAATTCCGCATCGCTGAGGTTACGCTGCTCGCGCAGACGGTCGACCAAAGCGTTAATTTCATTTGCGGTCATGAAATTCCGCCTTTCTTTATTCGGTGTCGCTCACTCCGCCTGCGGCTTTTCCAGCGTGCGCATCGCAAAGATCGTGTCGGGAAATGAGGTCGTCGAGCGTCCGGCCCAGCATATCTGCACCGCGCTGAATGACCTCACGGGAGCAGCCCGCGGCAAAGTTGAGCGCCTTGTATTTTTTCTTTACAGATTTAAGCTCCAAGTCGAGCGTGCTTTTCGACGGACGCATCAGCGCCACCGCGCCGATGAGTCCCGTCAGCTCGTCCACGGCGTACAGCACCTTTTCCATCTCGTGCTCGGGCGCAATGTCCACCGTCAGCAAATAGCCATGGCTCGCCGTTGCGTGGATAAGGTGTTCGTTTTGCATCCCTCCGCAAAAGAACTAAAAGCATACGGTTTTACTATGCTTTGATTTTACACACGAAGCGTCGCTTTGTCAAGGAAATTAAGCGAAGTTGCGCCACACGCCGAAAACGAGCGCCGAGAGGAACCACGCCGCCCACAGCGCAATGGAAAAGCGCTTAAAAAGCAGCGGCGGTTTGCTCTTTGCATACCGCACCGCTTCCAAAACGCCCCAAAGGAGTGCAAACGGCAAAAAGAACAGCATAAAGGGGTTCAGCGCCCACGCACCGGCAAAGTCCAATTGCAAAAGCGCTGCGATCATCCGCGTCGTTCCGCAGGAAGGACATAGCACGCCGAAAATCTTGCGGACGAGGCACGGCGGACGAAGAATATACAAAACGACAAGCACAGCCGCAGCACCAAAAACCGCTGCCAAGGCCCGCTTAATCCGTCTTTGTCTCTCCCCGCTCATATCTCGCTCTCCTTTTAAACTTAACATTTCTATTGTACTGCAAAAGCAGAATACCGTCAAGCGCTGCAAGTTTGTTTATCTTTTGCACACTTTATGTAAAAAGTGTTTGCATTTTCGAAAAAACTTCTTGCAATTTCTGTGTTTTGTGATATAATCAAACTTACAGTAAACTTTAATGTGTTGTACGAAACGGCACAACTATTCTCGGGAGGAATTTAAAATGAACACTGGTTATCTTGGCGATACGACCCCGAAGCTCGGTTTCGGTCTCATGCGTCTGCCGATGATCGGCGACGAGATCGATATGGAGCAGACGAAAGCCATGGTCGATACCTTCATGGCAAAGGGCTTTACGTATTTTGACACCGCATACGTATACATCAACGGTAAAAGTGAAGTCGCAGCGCGCGAAGCCATTGTGAAGCGCTACCCGCGTGACAGCTTCACGCTCGCTACAAAGCTACCCCTTTGGGACAACATAGAGACGGAAGCCGACATGCAGCGCATTTTCGATGAATCTATGGAACGCGCAGGTGTCGAGTATTTCGATTACTACCTGCTGCACTCCATGGACAAAGCGAAGTTCGAGAAAGCCGACCGCATCGGCGCGTGGGACTTCCTTTTCAAGATGAAAGCACAGGGCAAAATCAAGCACTGCGGATTCTCGTTCCACGACAGCGCGGAAGTGCTCGACGAAGCGCTCACCAAGCACCCGGAAGTCGAATTCGTACAGCTCCAGCTCAACTACATCGACTGGGAAAACGATAACGTGCAGTCCAGAAAGTGCTACGAGGTCGCCGTCAAGCACAATAAACCCATCATCGTTATGGAGCCGGTCAAGGGCGGTTCCCTCGCGGGCATGAACAACGAAATTCAGGACATCATGAAGGCGCAGAATCCTGATCTTTCCATCCCGTCTTGGGCTGTCCGTTTCTGCGCAGGTCTCGATAACATCCTCACCGTGCTCTCCGGTATGAGCACCAAAGCGCAGCTTGACGATAACGTCTCCTACATGGAGCACTTTGAGCCGCTCAGTGACAAGGAGCACGAGGTGCTGAAAACCGTCGTCGAAAAGCTCAACGCCATCCCCACCATTCCATGTACCGGCTGCCGGTACTGCGTAGACGACTGTCCCATGCAGATCCACATCCCGGACATTTTCCGCGCCGTAAACCACCAGAAGCAGTTCGGCTCCGAGGATAATGTCGATCGCAGCGGCTACGAATCTGCAACACGCGAAGGCGGCAAGGCAAGCGAATGTCTCCATTGCGGTTCCTGCGAAGCGCACTGCCCGCAGCACATCCACATCATCGAAGAGCTCGAAGATGCCGCAAAGCGGTTTGAAGGCTGAGTAAAAACCACGACATAAAATCGACCGGGAAGCACAGCGCGTGTTTCCCGGTCTTTTTCCGTTTATTTTTCCTGCACGGCAATGATGACCTTCATCGTCGTCTCGCGGTTCGCGTCAATGTATTTATACGCGTCAAGGTACTGCGCAAACGGGAAAATTTTCGAGATAAGCGGCTTTAACTGCACTTTGCCCGCTTCCACCAGCTCTATCGCGCCCACGTAGTCCTCGTGGCGGTACATCATCGTGCTCTTAATGTCAAGCTCGTGGTCGTTCGCCACGGCCAGATCAACGGTCGCCATGTCGGCAAACACTGCCACAAGCACAATCACGCTACCCTTGCGCGCATACTGAATGGCCTGCCCCATTGTCACGTTGTTGCCCGCGCAGTCATAAATGACGTCCGCCTTGTCCGGGCCAAACGCTTCAATGAGCGCCTCGCCGAAGTTCTTCTCCTTCGTGTTCACGCAAACGTCCACGCCGCATTCCTTGGCTTTCTCCAAACGGTAGTCGCTCACGTCGGTGATCATCACCTTCGCCGCGCCAAGGCCTTTTGCCGCCTGCGCCACAAGGTTGCCGATCGGCCCCGCACCGAGCACCGCAATGTTCATGCCGGTCACGTCGCCCATCTGCCGCACGGCGTGCACCGCCACTGCAAGCGGCTCCAGCATCGCGCCCTCTTCAAAGCTCATGCTTTTAGGGATTGGTGTCACTTTCTTTGCGTCCACCGCAAAAAATTCGGATGCTGTGCCCGTCGTCTGGAAGCCCATGACTTTCAGCTCCTCGCACAGGTTGTACTTGCCGTGCCGACACGGATAGCACTTGCCGCAGTACACCTGCGGCTCAATCGTCACTTTCTGCCCGACGGTAAGCCTTTCGACATTCGTACCGCACTTTACAATTTCACCCGAGACCTCATGCCCCTGCGTCACGGGGTATTTCGTGAACGGATGCTTGCCGTGGTACACGTGGATGTCCGATCCGCAAACGCCGATGTCCATAATTTTCACCAGCACCTGCCCGTCCCCGATTTCCGGCACGGGAATTTCCCGGAAAATGATCTTGCCCGGCTCTGTCATAACTTGCTGAAGCATACGCTTTCCTCCCAACTACTTTAGTAATTTTCGTATCTGCACTTCCGTCGCCGGAAGCAGTTTTTTAAGGTGTGCAATCATTTTTTCTTCGGAGTCCTTCGGTTCGCTCTTATACGCAGATGTCACATAATCGTACCCGAATAAATGCTCCGGCGTCGTGTACTGCGCCACCGCCCAGCCGTAGGGCCTGCCGTTTTTATCCTTCAGGCGGATAAAATCCGAAACGCACAAATACGTCTGCATTTGCAGCCGCGTGATGCACGTTTCAAAGCCCGTGTTGCCGCCTTTGCGGTAATCGAGCTTCTTTTTGAGGAATTTTGAAAGAATTTCGCCCTCCGCATTGACCGTGTTATACAGCTCCTCGTCCTTGTGGAACACCAGTCCGTCATCGCAGCGCGCGTCAAAATCGTAGCCGTCACGGCGGAAATTTACAAGCTCCGGCAGCCATTCCCGACTGACAAACCCCGCTTTTTTCCGGAAAAGCTTGCCGTACGCGCAGCGCTTCGTCTGCGCCGCCGGGCCTTTCCACTCCCAAGGTCCGTCGCGGTCTTCAGCGAACCAATACGCCGGCGCGCACATCTCCTCCACCGAAAAGCCCGGAATGTCATTCGGAAAAAACGGCAGAAAACCGTAGTATTCCACCGCCTGCAAAAGGTCTTCCATGCTCTCCAATTTCCGTTTCATTTTCCACGTCCTCTTTTCTTTATATCGCTTCCAGTATAGCGTGTTTTCGCTATAAAATCAAGATATGTTGTTTAATTTCAGGTGCATATAAACAAAAGCAGCCTGCATTTTCTGCAAGTTATCTTGTGGTTTGATTCGGAAAGAGATGCGATTAGCCGTTCATTATATCCAAAACGAGCTTCACGATTATAACGACCATGCCCACACCGCCATCGCAATGCCGATATCGGCCTTTTTCAGCATCGGTGCGTCTGGATCTCTGAATGTGCATCATGGGGTCTTATACAAGCAGGTGACCCGTGATTTGGCGTCAGGAAGCCAAAGCTTCGGCACAATTTATGCCCTCAAGGCAGTTTAATTTAACATGAAATTGAGAAGTATGTATCGTTTGTTTGGTGGAAAATTTCACTGCGCAGCGATATACTGAATGCAGAAAGGAAGTGGAGCTTATGCTCGCCGATAATCTCATTTTGCTGCGCGGCCTTAAGGGGCTAACGCAGGAGCAGGCGGCGGAAATCGCCGGGGTGACGCGGCAGTCCTACTCCAAGTGGGAGCAGGGCGAAACCGTGCCGGACATTGAAAAATGCGACCGTCTTGCAAGGCACTACGGCGTGACGCTGGACGCGCTTTTGCACGACCAAAACCGCGTGGGCCACACGGCCCTCGCCCCTGCCCCTGCGGGCAAGCACCTTTGGGGTGCGGTGACGCTTGGCGCGCGCGGGCAGATCGTTATTCCGAAGGCTGCGCGGGAAATGTTTGACTTAAAGGAAGGCGACCGGCTGATCGTGCTCGGTGACGAGGGTGAAGGCATTGCCCTTGTGAAAGCAGAAGACTTTGAGCGAAAAATGCAGAAAGCGCTCGAGATGAGCCAACACCCTGCCGAGCCGTAAGGTTTGCTTCCGCAAAATTGTTACACATTCAGAGAGGAGAAAAATTCTATGAATTGCCCGAAATGCGGAAAAGCGATGCGCGAGGGATACTTGTTTACAAGCAAGGACGGCGCGTTCAGCTTTGCGAACACCGTGCCCGGCGTATTTGAAAACGCCAAAAACACCGACGGCTTTGTGGAGATCACGCCGTTAAAACCAAGCCACCGCGTGCGGATCAAAGCGAACATCTGCGAAGACTGCCGCACGGTAGTTTTTGACTATTAAGCTTTGCCTAAGCCCGAAAAAGGAAACTGAAAAAGACGAAACACGAGAGAAACTAAAAACAGCGAGGTGCTGTGGGTATCCCCATGCACTTCGCTGATTTGTTTGATTTTCAGCCGGGATCAGCCCATATTGGAGAAGCGTTCCACAGCTTTTGTGAAGTTTTCGATGGTTTTATCTGCGTCGCCGTGCTCGATGCCGTCGCGCACGCCGTGCTTGATGTGCCCCTCTAATACGATCTTGCCGCAGCCGTGCAAAGCGGATTTTGCGGGAAATGGCTTACAGCTTTAAAAGCGGGATAGACGCTCTGCACGTTTCGATCAATTCGCGGTCGGCGAGCGCAGGAATCGCGCCTTTTTTCGTCGCACAGACGGAGCCTGCGGCGTTTGCAAAATCGGCCGCGTCGCGCAGCTCGGCTTCGTTGATCTCGGAAACGGGCTTGCCGGTCTCCATGAGCTTTGTGAGGAACGCGCCGAAGAAGCTGTCGCCGGAGCCGGTGGTATCGACGACTTTTGTATCGTAGGTGTTGAGCGTTAATGTGGTTTTCGGGGTGCAGACGACGCAGCCCTTTGCGCCGCGCGTGATGACCGCCGCCTGCACGCCGAGCTTAAAGAACTCCCTTGCGCCCGCTTCGATCTCGGTGCAGCCGGTGAGCATTTCAAGCTCCTCATCGGACGCTTTGACGACATCGGCAAGCGGCAGCAGACTCTTCATGGCGTGGATGCCGGCTTCGGCATTTGGCCACAGCGGTGCGCGCCAGTTCGGGTCGTAGGCGGTGATAGCACCGTGCTCGCGGGCGTAGGAAACAATCTGCGGCACAGCCGTGCGGCCCGGCTCTGCGGTGAGCAGAAGCGAGCCGAAGCACAGCACCTTGGCGTTTGCGAGCGCATCCTTATTGACCTCATCGAACGTGATTTGCGTATCGGCGCCGGGGCTACGGTAAAAGCTGAAATCGCGGTCACCGGATTCGGACAGCTGCACGAACGCGAGCGACGTTGCGGTATCGTTTGAGAAATGGAGGTTTTCGACATCGACATTTTGCTTTATCAGCGTATCGCGCAGGAATGTGCCGAACATGTCCTGCCCCACCTTGCCGATGAAGCCTGCGGATACACCGAGGCGCGCCGCCTGCACGGCGACGTTTGCCGGTGCGCCGCCGGGGTTCTGCTCAAAAATCGGGATGCCGGCCGGCGTTTTGCCTGCGGGGGTAAAATCGATCAGAAGTTCACCGAGTGCGTAAAAATCTGCCATGAAAAACAGCTCCTTAATTATAGAATATTTTCATCAATGCACTTTAAGACAAATTCGCTGAACAGGGAATTTGACCATGCGAACCACGGGCGCGTGAACTTAGAGGGGTCGTCCTTATGGAAACCCTCGTGCATGAAGCCCTTGCCGTCATCGGTCGTTTTTAACATGTGGAGAAGCGCTTTGCATTCCTCCGGGTCACGACTTGTGAGTCCCTGCATGGAAAGTGCGATATGCCAGATGTACTCCGGCGGGGTGTGCGGGCTGCCGACACCCTTGGCCGCGGTGCCCTCGTAATAATACGGGTTTTCTTTGCTCAAAACAAAGGCACGGGTGTTTTTATAAATTTCGTCGTCGGCGCTGCAGTAGCCGAGGTACGGGATAGACATGAGGCTCGGGACGTTGGCGTCATCCATGAAGACGTAGTTGCCAAGGCCGTCGGTCTCATAGGCGTACATTTTGCCGAACTTCGGGTGCTCGACGACGCCGTATTTTTCGATGCCGGCGCGGATCTCGGACGCGAGCTTTTCGGCACGGGCGGCGACTTCCTCGTCCTTATAGATCTCACGCATGATCTCCGCGGTGTAGCCGAGGGTTACGACGGCGAACATGTTGGACGGGATGAGATAGCCGTAGACGCAGGCGTCGTCGCTGGGACGGAAGCCGGACCAGGTCATGCCCGTGACGGCGACCGGCGCGCCGTGGCCGTCGTGTGTAAGGGTATCGGTAGGCGGGCAGTTGGTGCGGTGGAAATAGTACGGGGACTTGCTGTGATCCTGCTCGACAGTGAAAAGGTCGAGAATGCGCAGGGTGCTCTTTTTGTACTGGTCGTTGAACTGGCCCGTGCGGCCGGTCTCTTTCCAGAGAAGGTACGCGAGCTGCACCGGGTAGCAGAGCGAATCGATCTCATACTTGCGCTCCCAGACCCACGGGGTCTCGAAATCGGTATCGTCGGACTCGCCGCCGGCGGTCTGACCGAGCGTTTCCGCAGCGTATTTCGGCCAGCACATGCCGTTCGCTTCCTGATTGAACGCGTTTGCGTAGGGGTCGATATCAATGCACTTGAACTGGCGGTTCACGAGCCCCTCGATGCAATCGGCAACCTCCGCGTCGTGCTTTGCGACGGGCAGATAGTGGCGAACCTGCGCGGTGGAATCACGCAGCCACATGGCAGGGATATCGCCGGTGATGACGAAGGTATCTTTTTCGCCGATGGTTTTGACGGTGGTATCCATGGTGTTGGGGTAACAATTTTTAAAGAGCTCCGAGAGCTTTGCGTCGTTTGCGAGCTTTTCCTCGCAGATGCGCTTGACTTCCAAATCAATGGCTTTCATGGGATGATTCCTTTCGGTATTTTATAAATGAGGTATCGGTAAGCGGAACGTAAACGTTTCGCCCGCCTTTTCAAAGGCGGCGGGGTCTTGGGGCAGCGCCCTAAGGCGCTTTCCGCAGAAAGCGAAAGCCTTTTGCCTGCTCCAAGATCAGGAGGGTAGCCGAAACAGTCCAGTGGACTGTTTCGGTGTAGGGGACCCTATCAAGGGGTCTCCTGAAAAGGCGAAGCCTTTTAGAAAAGGTCGATCAAAGACTTTATTCGTTCGCGATTACGGAAAATCGGTGATTAAAGGCTCTGTAAAAACTCCGCTGCGAGGTCGAACCACTTGCCGACGTGCGGCAGAAGCTGGGCATCGCTGTTCGAGGTGACTTCGTTGCAAAGCGACAGGCCGTGGCCGCCCTCCGGGAACATGTGGAACTCCGTTTTGATGCCGTTTTTCTGCAAGGCGCTGACGAGCATCAGGGCGTTTTCGACCGGGACGCAGTCATCCGGCTGGGTGTGCCAGACGAACGTGGGCGGGGTATCTTTCGTGACGAAGTTTTCGAGCGACTGATTCGCTTTTTCGAGCTCGTACTGCTCACCGAGAAGGTTCTTGATGGAATCGTGGTGGGCGAACGGGCCGGACGTGATGACCGGATATGAGAGGATCTGGCCGTTCGGGCGCAGAAGCTCGGACGGGCAGTTCATAGCCTCCGCAACGAACGGGCGGCTCCAGAAATTGCCGTAGCTTGCGGCTAAATGGCCGCCGGCGGAAAAACCGATGGTGAAAACCTTTTCGGGGTCACAGCCGTACTTTACGCCTTCTTTGCGGACGTATTTCACGGCAGTGGCGACTTCCAGAAGGGCAGTCGGAAAGCGCGCCGGGGCAACGGAATAGCGCACGACAACGGCGTTCATGCCGATGGCATTGAAGCGCATGACGATGGGCTCGGCTTCACGGTCGGACGTAAAGGCGTACGCGCCGCCCGGGCAGACGATGACGGTGGGGCGCTTTTCGATGGGAACCTCTTTTGAAAGATCCAGAAAATGCGTATACATGGCTGCGTAATCCGCAGAGCCCGGCACGTGCAGTTTGATTTTTTCATGTATCATAAAGACAACTCCTTTGGCCGCAAAATTGCAGGATAAACCATACTGTCTTTAGTATATCAGCTGTTGACGGGCGGTGCAAGGCGATTTTGTGAAAATTTGGGTATTATCACGCTTTTTAGAATGATGGTGGGTAAAAAAGAAAGCCGCTGCCCGGTTTGGGTGCGGCTCTCAGTTAAACGAACTTACTTCGTTTTCTTTGCGGTTTTGGTGGTTTTTGCGGCTGCCTTTGTTGTTTTGGCGGCGGGCTTGGCTTCGGCTTTCACTTCTGCCTTGACTTCCGGCTTTGCTTCCGCTTTCACCTCTGCCTTAGCTTTCTCTTTTGCAGCCGGCTTTGCGGTTTTTGCGGCGCACTTTGCCGGGGCTTTCTTTTCCTTTTCGACCTCGGTGAGCACCCAGTTCTGGTTATCGCCCTTCACGAACTCCCAAAGCTGTGCCGGTGCGCCGTCTGCATCGCTGATGTCCTTGATATCGATGACCTTGCCGGACGCGACATGCGTGATGCGGCGGCAGCCCTTGACGGTAGTGGTCAGCTTCCAGAGCTGGGAAGCGTTGCCCTGTGCCTCTGCGAGAACGAGTGCGGTGCCGTTTTCTGCCTCACCCGGAACGGTGAGCGCGAGACCGCTGACCTTATGGACGAGCTGCACGGACGTGCCCTCTGCCGGGACGGCGCACCAGACCTGCGTTTCGCCGCCGTTTGCGGTCATCTGCACGGCAGAGCCGCCGCAGGAAGCGAGAACCTTACCGCTTCTATGGTTTGTGATAACGTATTTCTTTTCTGTCTTTTCTGCCATGAATGATCTCTCCTTTATGAATAAACCTATGCTTTTCGCATATCATTTTCTGATTTTCTATGTACGATAATTAAGTATAATCATAAATTCCTGCAAAGTCAAATCGGCCACAAGGGCTTTTATCTGCGGGTTTTACAATGAGAATTTTGCTGTTTACGGCAGATTTTGACGGGTTTTTATCTCTCTATCGTGAAAAGTGTCAAAAATTCGGATAGATTTCAGGATAGACTTGAAAATTGAATTGACTTTTTCCATAAAATGTTAATTTGTTTTTTGCGGATATTCTACAAGCAAAAGGAAAGAATTCACAAAATCGTAAGAGAAATTTACGTTTTATATTCTTGCATTCGGGTGGTGTATCGTGTATTCTTATATCTAGATAAGAAAAAGGAGATCGTAACGGGATGGATAGCTTAGACCGTAGACAGGGGCTTTCTTCGGAGCAGGTAGCGCAGCGCGTGCGCGACGGGCTTTCAAACGCCGATGAGGGCATTAAGACCAAAACCGAAAAGCAGATCATTTTAGAAAACACGTTCACATTTTTTAACATTTTGAACTTTGTACTGGCGCTGTTCGTTTTGCTGGTGGGCTCGTTTAAGAACCTTTTATTTTTGGGCGTTATCTTTTCTAATATTATTATCGGTTCGTTTCAGGGCATAAGAGCGAAACGGACGATTGACAAGCTCTCCCTCATTTCCGCACCGAAGGCTTCTGTGCTGCGCGACGGAAAACTGCAGACGATACCCGTGAGCGGGATTGTGATGAACGATGTGCTGCATCTTTCGACCGGGCAGCAGATCTGCGCCGACGCCATCGTTTTGGAGGGCGAAGCGGAAGTGAATGAATCGCTCATCACGGGCGAAAGCGATCCGGTCTTGAAGCGCGCGGGTGACGAGCTGCTTTCCGGCAGCTTCATCGTTTCCGGCAGCTGTTACGCCGAAGTGGAGCACGTAGGTCGCGAAAACTACGCAAACCGCATCGCAAACGGCGCGAAGTATGTGAAGCGCACGAACTCCGAAATTCTCCATTCCCTCGATTTCATTGTAAAGACGCTCGGCTTTACGCTGGTGCCGATTGGCATTCTGCTTTTCTGCAAGCAGTTTTTTTTGCTGCATGACACGATCCGCGAAGCTGTTGTGAGCACGGTCGCCGCGATCCTCGGCATGATCCCGGAGGGGCTCATTTTGTTGACAAGCGTGGTGTTTGCCGTAAGCGTACTGCGGCTTTCACGCTACAAGACGTTGGTGCAGGACCTGTACTGCACCGAATCGTTGGCACGCGTAGATGTGCTGTGCTTAGACAAAACAGGTACGATCACCGAGGGCACGATGCAGGTGGACGAGCTGCACCCGCTGACGGGCTACACCGAAGAGGACATGACGGCTCCGCTGAAGGCGCTTGTGCAGGTTTTGACGGACGACAACCCGACGTACAACGCGGTGAAAGCATACTTTCCCGGCGGAGCGGACTGGAAAGCTGCGGCGACGGTGCCGTTCTCCTCTGCGAGAAAGTGGAGCGGCGCGTATTTCGGCGAGCGCGGCACGTATGTGATGGGTGCGGGCGAATTCATTTTGGGCGAACGCTTCGGTGCGCTGCGTGAACACACGGAGGAATATGCGGCGCGCGGCGAACGCGTTTTGCTGCTGGCCCACTCCGCAAAGCCTTTCCTTGAAAACAAGGTGCTGCCGGACGACATTAAGCCGGTGGGCTTCATTTTAATCAGTGATAAGATCCGCACGGAAGCACCGCAAACGCTGCGCTATTTTGCAGAGCAGGGCGTGACGCTGAAGGTCATCTCCGGTGACAACGCCGTGACGGTCTCTAACATTGCACAGAAGGCCGGTCTGCCCCACGCGGAAAACTACTGCGATGCGACAATGCTGCACACCGACGAGGAGATTGCGGGGGCAATTGAGCAATACAGTGTGTTTGGCCGCGTGACGCCGCAGCAGAAACTGAAATTTGTGCAGGCGTTAAAAGACCACGGCCACACGGTGGCGATGACGGGCGACGGTGTGAACGACATTCCCGCACTCAAGGCGGCGGACTGCTCCATTGCCATGGCGGGCGGCGCGGATGCCACAAAGCAGGCGGCGCAGCTGACGCTCCTGGACGCGAATTTCGCGAACATGCCGCTGATTGTCGCGGAGGGGCGGCGTGTCGTGGGCAACATCACGCGCGCGGCGTCGCTCTTCCTCGTCAAAACGCTGTATTCCTTCGCCTTGGCGCTGCTGACGCTGCTGTTCCCAGTCGAATACCCCTTCCAGCCGATTCAGCTGACGCTCATTTCCTCGCTGACAATTGGCCTTCCGGCGTTCCTGCTGACGCTCGAACCGAATCAGGACCGCATACAGGGCAGTTTCCTGCGCACGGTGCTGACGAGGGCGATTCCCGGCGCGGCGGCGGTGTGCGTCTGCTCCATGGCGGCAATGTCGGGCGTGAATTTCGGCTGGGATATGGCGGACTGCAAGACGCTGGCGGCGCTGTGCGCGGGCGCGGTCGGGCTGATGATGCTCTATTCCGTCTCCGTCCCGCTGACGAAGCTGCGCGCGGCGGTGTGTGCCGCGATGACCGCCGGATTCGTGCTGGCGGTGTGCTATTTCAAGCAGATTTTCTATTTTGAGCACCTGACGCTGGCGCAGTATGGCGCGCTGGCAGGGCTGATTGTCCTTGCCGCGCTGGTGATGGCGGCGGTTTCGTGGGCGGCAAAGCGACTGCCGGGGAAAAAAGGATAATAGCAAGAAGGACGAGGCGGAAATGCTTCGTCCTTCTTTGTGTTATACTATTTCCTGATGAAAATGCACCATGATGCGCGGTGTGTCCAGTCATCCTTTCGATTGGGCGGCGCCGTTTTTTCTGTATGCGGAGGGTGACATGCCCTCATATTGCTGGAAAACCCGGTTGAATGTCGCAATGCTGCCAAAACCCGACTGCCCCGCAATGGACGTAATCGAATCATCCGTCCGTTCCAGAAGCTGCTTGCAGAGCGTCAGCCGCTGGCGGGTCAGGAATTCGTGGAACGATATGCCTAAGCAGTCGTAGAAAAGGCGCTCGAAGTGGTAACGGCTGTACCCGCTCTTATCCGCCATGTTCTGCGGGGTCAAATCCTCCGCGCAGTGCGCCATCACATAGTCGCGAATATCAACAAAGAGCATCTGCGTCTGCTCCTTGTGGCGGACACGGCGGTTCAGTTCTGTGCCGTGTTCCTGCGCGTGGCGGCGGAGCAGGTCAATGAGCATCCGGCTCAATTCCAGCCGCGCGACCGTTAATCCAAAGCGATCCCGCGCCACCCCAGCCTCAGCCGCAGCGGTCTTTACGCGCTGCTCAATTTCGGGTGCGCTGCCCTTGCGAATCACCACGCACGGCTGGAGGGCTTCTTCTACCGCCAGCAGACCGTCGATAATGAACAGGCGCTCGCGGTCAAGGAGGAAGTAATAGCGGTGGCCGGTCGGGGGTGTGTGGATTTCGTGGACGACGCCGGAGGGGATAACCATGATATCGCCCGGATGAAGAAGATGACGCTCGTTTTCGACGATGACAGCGAGGTCCTCGGCGATAACCATGATGACCTCATAGGTCATATGCCAATGCGGGAGGTAATCGCAGGTCTGGGTGTTATCGTAGAAACGGATGCCCTGACTGCGGTCTTCGCCGAATTCTTCTTTTTGGCGCATGTACCACATGTTGCTCTTCACAGCGTTACGTCCTCCTTTCCGGCTTTTTGCTCGCCCCTTGACTTCTTCGGCGCGGGCGCGCCTTCAAGGTGCTGTTTTCTTCATCATAGCCGTTTCGGGCGGAAATGTCAATCACGGCAGGCGCGAAATTCCGATTTGAGATGCGGAATTCATCACTTTGGTTGAATTGTATAGAAAATCACAATCTATACTCGTTTCATCGGTACAAAAATCGCTAAAAATAAGAGATATTTCACTAACAATGATTAGCGTCAAATGTGTAATCAGGCGATAATATAGCCAGATGAACGATGTTCGTCGTTGCGCAATTCAAAAGGGAAGGAAGGGATCCTTTTGCAATCTACCAAGGTGATTGTCCGCCGGGATTTGACCGGACGTTCCACCATGCGGTGGGGAACGTACTTGAAGCGATACGGCACGCTATATCTGCTGCTGCTCGTGCCGCTGGCGTTCTTCATCATCTTCCGCTACGTCCCCATGTCCTACATTCTGCTGGCGTTCAAGAAGAACAACATTCTGAAAGCGCCGTGGCTGCTGGATTGGGCGAAAAACGGCGGCTGGGAATGGTTCATCAAGGCATTCAACGATAAGAACTTTATCGATGCGCTGAAGAACACCATCATCCTGAACCTGCTTGACCTCGTTATCGGCACGCCGATGCCCATCTTGATGGCGCTGCTGCTCAACGAGCTGGCGTTCCCGAAGTTCAAGCGCGTCGCACAGACCGTGCTGTACCTGCCGCACTTCCTGAGCTGGGTTATCATCTCCAGTCTGTCGCTGCGGCTGCTGGCAACCAATGACGGTCTGGTTAACCAGATATTCGGCACCAATATCGCTTTCTTAGGCACGGAGAACAACTGGCGCGCAACCTACATCGTGCTGGGCATCTGGAAGGAATGCGGCTGGAACACCATTATCTACCTCGCCGCGCTGACCGGCATCAGCCCGGAGCTGTACGAAGCGGCGGAAGTGGACGGTGCGAGCCGCCTGCGCAAAATCTGGCACATCACCCTGCCGGGCATCCGCTCCACCATCATCATCCTGCTGATTATGAACCGCGGCCGCATCCTCGGCAGTGAGTTCGACCGTCCGTTCACCCTGAGCAACCCGCTGGTTGAGGGCGCAAGCAAGACGATTTCCATCTTCGTCTACGAGCGCGGCATCAAGGGCAACCAGTTCGCCCTGTCCACAGCGGTCGGTCTGTTCCAGTCCGTCGTCTGCGTCATCTTCCTGCTTGCCTCGAACACGCTGGCGAAGAAGTTCGACGAGCCGGGCATCATGTAAGGAGGCTGCGATATGGCGACGACAACTACCTTCAACGGCAAAAAAGTCCATCAGGGCATGATCAAATCCCAAAAGACCCGCGTGGGCGACTTCATCATTGCCTTCATCATCTTTCTGACGATGATGATTTGCCTGCTGCCGATGGTCAACGTGCTGGCAAGCTCCCTGTCCTCCAGCGAACACCTGATTCGCAACGACGTGTTCCTCTGGCCCAAGGGCTGGAATTTTGAGGCGTACAAGACCATTCTGAGCGACAGCAAGTACACATGGTCGCTGGCGTGGACGGGCATCCTGACCGTCGTCTGCACGGTGCTGAGCCTTGTGCTGACCGTCTGCACCGCCTTCCCGCTGATTTACAAAAATCTGCGCGGCGGCAAGGTCATCAACTTCATCATCCTGTTCACGATGTACTTCAGTGCCGGCATCATTCCCAGCTACCTGTTATATCAGAAGCTGCATGTGCTGGATACCATGTGGGTGTTGATCTTACCTCTGATCTATTCCCCGTACAA
>OLWB01001106.1_pt1 | contig 26534 bp, 18 predicted proteins | sample 1673331 | NCBI WGS metagenome assembly OLWB01 (sample SAMEA3178943, study PRJEB25190) | human gut metagenome | biome: human gut; feature: human-associated habitat; material: faeces | place: Austria | collected 2013
AATGATATATATAAACATAAAAGAATTACTAAAAGAAAAAGGAAAAACGAAATATTGGTTAATAAAGAATATGGAAGGTAGTTATCAAAGCATAAGTCATATGATGAATAATGAAACCACTGGAATAAAATTTGAAACAATAGAGAAATTATGTAAGTTATTAGAATGCACGCCCAATGAATTATTTAAGTTTAAATAGAGAATTTATTTTGTGAATAAAAACATTTAAAAATTATGAATAAAAAAATATTAGCGTTGTGTATAAGTGGTTTGTTGTTGGGTGCTTGCACTTCAAAGCCACAGAAGAATATAGTTACAGTGGATGAAAATAGTGATAAAATGTTCTTGTTTGTAGGCAGTTATGCCACACCGGACGAAGAAGGCGTCAAGGTTTATCGGTTTAGCGAAGATACCGGGAAGGCAACTTATATCAGTGGTTTGAAAGGAATCTCGAATCCTTCTTATCTCACTCCGTCTGTGGATGGTGAAAGACTGTATGCCGTAGGCGAGGATGACGGACAGACTTCTACGGCGAATGCCATTATATTTAATAAGGAGGACGGCAAGTTGACATTGCTGAACTCTCAGCCCACCAACGGCGGAGCGCCTTGTTACATTGCGTTGAGCCCTTCCGGTAAGTTTGTGTTGACGGCTAATTACATGGGCGGAAGCATCACTGTCTTCCCACTGAATAAGGAAGGCAGATTGGAGTCGGACAGCCGTTTGATTTCCTTTGTCGGCGATGGTCCCGACAAAGAAAGGCAGTCACAACCCCATTTGCATTGTGCGGAATTTACTCCTGACCACAAATATCTGTTGGCAAATGATTTGGGAACAGACCAAATACATGTCTTCCCGGTGAGCGAATCGGTCTCTGATGGAGTTTCCCATTCCTTGCTGAATGAAGGAGAGTCGACCGACATAAAGGTGGAACCCGGTTCGGGTCCCCGTCACATCTGTTTCCATCCCAATCAGAAATTTGCTTATCTTATTAATGAACTATCAGGTAAAGTAACGGCTTTTTCTTATCATGAAGGAAAACTGGATGCTATCCAGTATATAGCTGCCGATACGGTCGGCGCCAAAGGAAGTGCTGATATTCATATCACTCCCGATGGGAAGTTTCTGTATGCTTCCAATCGTCTGAAAGCAGATGGCATTGCTATTTTTGCTGTGGACAGTGATAAAGGGACATTGACAAAAATTGGTTATGAATTGACAGGTATTCATCCGCGTAACTTTGTCATTACGCCCAATGGCCGTTATTTATTGGTAGCTTGCAGGGATAGTAACCTGATTCAGATATTTGAGATTAATAAGGAAACAGGTTTGCTGACCGATACGGGAGAAAAGATAGAAACCTCTAGACCGGTGTGTCTGAAGTTTTCTTATTGAATTGTTGTCTGATTATATTGAGAATGCAAAAGGGGCACAACGTATTGTGGGGGATTCTTGGATGAATCACCGTAACCAATCACAGCGTATATATGAAAGCTGCTTTTGCCGGATTGATAAGATTTCATCATTTAATGCTTGGATTCTATTAGGTTTGTACTCTATTAATTGAGAAATTTGCAGCAATGGTAAAAGAAGAGATGAAATAATCGTTAATACATGATAAATACAGGCATATGAATGTAGATTTTGAACAGAAAATAGCTTTGTTGCAGCAGCAACATGAAGCATTGTTGCAGCGGTCAAATCTTCCGGTGGAAGAAACGAATGGTATTGTTTGTCGTTATACGTATCCGATAGTTACGCGGGAACATATACCGTTGGAGTGGCGCTATGATTTTAATCCGGCTACCAATCCATATTGTATGGAGCGTATCGGTTTTAACGCAACCATGAATAGCGGAGCCATAAAATGGAATGGTAAATACGTATTGGTTGTCCGTGTGGAAGGTGCAGACCGGAAATCTTTTTTTGCTGTAGCAGAGAGTCCGAACGGCATTGATAATTTTCGCTTTTGGAAGCGTCCTATCACATTGCCTGATATTAATCCTGCAGAAACAAATGTATATGATATGCGTCTCACAGCCCATGAAGACGGCTGGATATATGGAATATTTTGCAGTGAATGCCATGACGACAGTGCACCGGCCGGCGACCTTTCGTCAGCAGTGGCAAAGGCGGGTATTGTCCGTACCAAGGATTTGGTGGAATGGGAACGTTTGCCGGACCTGAAGTCTTACAGTCAGCAGCGGAACGTAGTGCTTCATCCTGAGTTTGTTAATGGAAAATATGCACTCTATACCCGTCCGCAGATGATTTTATCAATGCCGGCAACGGAGGAGGTATCGGTTGGGCACTTATAGATGATATAACGCAGGCAGAAGTGAAAGAAGAAATCATTATAAATCATCGTTATTATCATACAATAAAAGAGGTAAAGAATGGGGAGGGACCACATCCCATCAAAACATCTGCCGGATGGTTGCATTTGGCACATGGGGTGCGTGCCTGTGCTGCCGGATTGCGCTATGTACTTTATCTTTATATGACGGCATTGGATGAACCTTGGAAGCTGACAGCAGAACCGGCAGGTTATTTCTTGGCTCCACTGGGCAGCGAAAGAGTGGGAGATGTATCCAATGTGTTATTCTCTAATGGTTGGATTGCAGATGAGGACGGTACTGTATATATCTATTATGCATCCAGTGATACTCGTATGCATGTGGTGACTTCTACTATTGATAAACTGGTAGACTACTGTATGCATACACCGGCAGACGGATTACGTTCGGCAACATCCGTAGATGCGATTAATAATCTGATTGATAAAAACGAAACATATTTGAATAAATGAAAAAGTTTTTAGGATTAATCCTCTTGATGCTGCTTCCTTGCTCTGCTCTTTCTATGTGGGGACAGACCGGACAACAAATGAAACTTATTTCTTATAATATTTGGAATGGTTTTGAAGGAGACTCGTTGAGGCGTGCACGTTTTATCGAATGGACTCAAAAACAGGCTGCTGATATCTTTGTGTTGACAGAATTAGTCGGCTTTAAGGAAAAGGATTTGAAAACATTGGGGCAGGTGTGTGGGTATCCGTATGCTGCCATTGTGAAGGAAGAGGGCTATCCTGTCGGAGTGCTTTCCAAGCAACCGATAGAAGTGATTAAGAAACAAGTAGAAGGATTTTGGCATGGCATGATGCATGTTAAGACAGCCGGTGTCGATGTCATTGCTACTCATCTTAGTCCTTTTGAGTGGAAATACCGCTTGAGTGAAGCGCAACAAATTGTGGATTATATTCAGGCAAATCATTTGAAAGACTATTATGTGGCGGGTGATTTGAATGCTCATTCCCCATTGGATGCCGATGAGATTGCTAAACATGATACATTGTTGGCAAATATGCAACGTTGGGATTTATCACAAAAAAAATATCGTAATTTGAGAGAAGGACGATATGACTTTTCTGTTATTTCTACTTTTCTTGCGGCAGGAATGGAAGATGCGATCGGACGGATGGTACATCCGGCAAGTGCGCGCATGAGTTTTCCGGCTGCTTTCCTTTATGATTGGCAGTGGGATGACAAGCGTTTGCCGCAACGTCGTGAACGGTTGGATTATATATTGCTTTCTCCCTCATTGATGGAGAAATGTAAGAGTGCTGCTGTACATAATGGAAAAGAGAATGAGGGGATTTCAGACCATTATCCGGTCAGTGTGATTTTAGAGAAATAAAGATTCGGTTGAAAGAAAATAGAAACATGAATATGAAATATTGGGGACATTGTTTGTTGTTTATGTTTGGCTTGGCAAGTGTGTGCAGTTGCACTGATAGTGAGAAAATAGTTCATTACCGGGGCATTGCTGTGGATGATGCGAATGGTAGTGAGGGACTGTATAATCCCGAACGCGGGTTTCGTTTGGAAACGGCCGTCGATCTTGTTACTCAAAAAGAGTGCCCTACCTTGCAATTGGATACTTTGTCGTTGAAGTATGCTTCGGATAGTGTATCGCTTTCGCAAAGCTATTTTTATTTGACTTATCTGACAGATAAAAAGTTGTCTGATACTGAATTTCAGACCATGCAGGTATATTTTGACAGGTTGCGACAATTGGGAAAGAAAACAGTCTTGCGTTTTGCTTATGAAAAAGATTTTGTGCGTCAGGAACCGGTAGGACCTACATTGAAAGAAGCATTGGCACATCTTGATCAGTTGAAACCATTTCTGCATAAGAATAGAGATTTGATTCTGGTCGTTCAGGCGGGTGTTATCGGTGCATGGGGAGAATGGCATAGTTCTATTCATGGTTTGGAGCATTCCGATACGGCAAAGATTGCTATATTGGAAAAGTTGTTGGAAGTGGTACCTGCCGAGAAGAACGTACAAGTAAGACTTCCCGAATTCAAGAATCTTCTGAAAGGTAAACCGGAGTTGTATAAACGTGTTTCTTTTCATGATGACTTTATTGTTATCAAGCCTGATCGTTGGGATGGAGATATGCATGAAGGTACACCCAATTTTGAACAAATTGTAAAAGAATCACCTTATTTGGTTGTAGACGGTGAATTGCCGTGGGGCTTTTGGAGTGCCGGATGTGACCCCGACAGCCCGTCTGCCGGATGGATTATTGATGGTATGGGAGCGGCACGTCGTTTTTTTCTCCAGCATTATACCTCATTGAGTGTTATTCATAATTATAAGGAACAGCACCCCAATCGGATGTTTGATGAGGCGAATGCTCCTGAATATTCGATGATTGTGTGGAAAAAAAGTATGATAAATGCAGACTCCTTAAGAAAATATCACATGCCGGTATCAGACCATTATTTTCAAAAAAAGGATGGAACATTGGTTTCACGTAGTATTTTTGATTATATTCGTGACCATTTGGGATATCGCATCGAATTGCAGAGATTGGGAATGCCGCAAACGATAAGGAATGGAGAAGCATTGACTTTAAATTTGGAGTTTATTAATCGTGGATTTGCCGGTTTCAGTAGTGAACGCCCTGCTTATTTTGTATTGATTGACGAAAAGGAAGGAATAATGGAATTGCCGGCATTGTTCAGTTCTTCCGACTGCCAGCCATATCAACCTGGAGATGTTACTTATACTCCTTTGGTTCACTCAATCTCATTTGCTGGAAAGGTACCTGTTTCTCCGGGAAATTATCGTTTGGGGTTATGGTTACCTGATGTGTCGGAGCGATTGAAGTATAATTCTCGTTATGCTGTCCGATGTGCCAATGGTGATGTAGACTGGTGGGTTTCAAAGGATGGGAGATACGGGGTGAATGTATTGGCAACAATACAGATAAAGCCGTAAATGTACTATTATGAAGCATTTTAATAAGTTACTATTTTTACTTGTCTTTTTATTATCCGGCCGGATGCTTTGGGCTAATCCGGTTATTATCGGCAATAGCCGTTTTACTTTCATTACCGACCAATTGGTGCGTATGGAATATGCACAGAATGGTCATTTTTTGGATGATCCTACTTTGTTTGCCATTGATCGTTCGACGGAGTGTAAAGACGTGAAAGTAGAGGAAAAGTCAAAAGATCATTATGTATTGTCTACTCCGGTGATGCGGATTGAATATTACGCGGACGGATTTCCGTTTGGACAAACCAATTTGCATGTTTATTTTAAGAATGGTGAAGAGGCCAAAGAGAAACATTGGTATATAGCCAGCAGGCAAAGTAAGAATCTACTGGGAGCTCTTACGACCTTGGATGAAGTGGATGGTCCGGTAGATCGTCAGGAAGGTTTGTTAAGCCGTGACGGTTGGTATCTGATAAATGATACGGGCAAAGAAGTGTTGCGTGACGGTTGGGTGAGTGCGCGTGATAAAGACCATGTACAGGATTTGTATTTGTTTGTTTATGGAAACGATTATAAGTCGGCTTTACGTTCTCTTCGTGTTGTCAGTGGTCCGGCACCTATGCCACGTAAATATGTACATGGTTCATGGTATTGTCGCTGGTGGAATTATACGGATGATGATTACCGTCAGTTGGTGCGTGAATATAAAGAGCATGATTTCCCGTTGGACATCATGGTTTTTGATATGGGATGGCATACTCAGAATGCTACCGTTGGTACGGGCCATGCAGGAACCAGAGGGTGGACAGGTTATAGTTGGAACAGGAAACTGATAAAAGACCCCGCCAAACTGATACAGGATTTGAAAGATGACCATGTATATGTGGTACTGAATGAGCATCCGCACGATGGGTTACGTCCGCATGATGATGCTTATCCTATGTTTATCCGTGACTTGGGAGCCGATACGCTGAAAAACGGAGTTCCTTTGTTTGATGCAGGGAATCCGGAATATATGAAAGCATTTATGAAACATGCCCACCAAGAGAGCGATCAAATGGGCGTTGCTTTTTGGTGGTTGGATTGGCAGCAGGATTATCTTTATCCATACGTCAGAGGTACATCGATGAGGCATTTGCCGTGGTTGAATAAAATCTATTATGATTATTCTGCCCGTAATAATCTTCGTGGTGCCGGTTTCAGTCGTTGGGCAGGTTGGGGAGATCACCGCCATCCCATCCAGTTTTCAGGTGATGCCGTTGCCAATTGGGAGTTGCTGCGTTTTGAAATTGATTTGACTACAACGAGCGGTAATGCCGGTTGCTTTTTCTGGGCGCATGACTTGGGCGGATTTTATGGAGGAGATGATGCAGAGCTTTATACTCGTTGGACACAATTCGGTTTATTGAATTCATCTCTCCGCATCCATTCAGTATATGATGAGAAACTCGATCGCCGTCCTTGGTTGTGGGGGGATAAGGAAGAAGAAGCCATGAAACGCATCTATCACCTTCGTTCGCAGTTGATGCCTTATATTTATTCTTCTGTCCATCAGTGTTATGAAGATATGATTCCACTTAATAGAGGATTATATTTGGAATACCCCTCGGACGAGAAAGCATATCAATGTCCGGGTGAATTCTTATTCGGCGATTTATTGTTGGGAGCGCCGGTTACCATGCCGGGAGAAGGAGAACAGAAGCTGGTCTCGCAAGAGGTATGGTTGCCGGGTGGGGAAAACTGGTATCATTTCTTCACGGGGAAAGCATATCAAGGGGGCCGGACAGTGACGGTAGAAAGTCCGTTGGATGAATTTCTTTTATTTGTGAAGGGGGGCTACCCATTACCTATGCAACCTTATACAGAACGTATGTGTTCGACTCCGCTTACCGAGTTGATTGTCCGTTGTTATCCGGGCAACGAAGGATGTAATCACTCTTATACCCTATATGAAGATGACGGGATTACAACTGGCTATCAGCAAGGTGAATCTGCTTCTACATTAATGAACTATCGTAAGGAAGGAGAACAGACCTTTGTTACTATCCATCCGGCAAAAGGATCGTACAAGGGGCAACCTCAAAAAAGAGCTTATCGTATTGAATTGCCGGGAATCCAGGCAGGAACAAAAGTAAAAGTAAACGGTAAATCGGTAAAAGCCGTTTTTGATAAGACGATAGGTGGCATAGTGGTGTCTGTCAAGTCGGATAATATACGGAAGAAGGTAGAAGTACAGATCGGTTGACATACAGAGTTGCTTGAACAAGAAAAATCTTAAAGTAAATAATATATGAAATTACATGTTGTTGACATCCTGATTATTTGCGCTTATCTGATTGTCATAGTTCTTATCGGGCTATTCCTGAAGAAGAAAGCGGCAAAAAATATGGATTCGTATTTTTTGGGGGGCAAGTCCCTTCCGTTTTATATGCTCGGACTTTCAAATGCTTCGGGTATGTTTGATATTACCGGAACCATGTTGATGGTTTATTGGGCCTTTGCATATGGTTTCAAGAGTTTGTGGATTCCTTGGCTGTGGCCGGTGTTCAATCAGATATTCCTGATGGTGTATCTTTCCGTATGGTTGCGCCGAAGTAATGTGCTGACAGGTGCCGAATGGATTAAAACCCGTTTCGGACATGGAAAAGGAGCTACTTTGTCGCATACTATTGTGATTGTTTTCGCTCTGCTGAGTGTATTGGGTTTTCTGAGTTACGGTTTTATCGGCATTGGTAAGTTTATGGAGATATTCTTCCCGTGGGAGGTGGTTTCACAATATGTGCCTTTTGATATTCCGTTGCAATATGTTCCTCATTTTTATGGCATATTCTTTACGGCAATTGCTACCTTTTACGTGATGTTGGGCGGTATGCTCAGTATTGTATGGACAGATGTGGTTCAGTTTATGATTATGACAGTGGCAGGTATTATCATTGCTGTTATCGGTATGAATATGGTAGCTCCCGAAATGATTCAAGAGTTTGTTCCCAAAGGATGGGATTCACCGTTCTTCGGCTGGGCACTTGATATTGACTGGAGTGAGCGAATGAGTCTGTTGACGGAACGAATGGCTAATGAGCCTTATAGTTTGATGGGTATCTTTGTGATGATGGCATTGTTGAAAGGTATATTTATGAGTATGGCAGGTCCTGCACCTAACTATGATATGCAGAAGATTCTTTCATGTAAGTCTCCGAAAGAGGCAGCTATGATGAGTGGTTCCGTACCGGTTATTTTGCTGATTCCGCGTTATCTGATGATTATGGGGTTTGCTCTGTTGGCGATTTACTTCTTTAAAGTGGACGGTGGTTTGTCTCAAATGACAGCAACAAACACGGATTTTGAGACCATATTGCCTCATTTGATAACAAAATATGTACCGGTGGGATTGGCAGGACTTTTATTGGCGGGTCTGCTGTCAGCGTTCATGTCTACTTTTGCATCTACCGTCAATGCGGCTCCGGCATACGTGGTAAATGATATCTATTTGAAGTATATCAACCCCAAAGCTACTGTCAAGACACAGATTCGTGCCAGTTATTTGATTTCTGTTCTGGTTGTGATTATCAGCACGGTTATGGGCTTCTTCTTAAAAGATATCAATGAGATATTCCAGTGGATTGTGGGTGCCCTGTTTGGTGGCTACATTGCTGCCAATGTATTGAAATGGCATTGGTGGCGTTTCAATGGAGAAGGTTATTTTTGGGGTATGACAGCAGGTGTGGTTGCCGCTATTGTGATGAAATTCACAGTCCCTGATGGATTGGTGCTCTATTTCTTCCCTGTTTTATTTGGTATTTCGCTGATAGGGTGTATTGTCGGAACTTATTCTGCTCCTCCGACAGATGAAGACACTCTGATTAATTTCTATATTCGCGTTCGTCCGTGGGGATGGTGGAAACCAATTGTCGACAAGGCAATAGCGCGCTATCCGCAAGTGACTCGTAATAAGAATTTTAAGCGTGACGCATTTAATGTTACCATTGGTATTGTGTGGCAGTGTTGTCTGACTATTGTACCGATGTACTTGGTTGTGCGCGGAAATCTGGGCTTTATTGTATCTGTTCTGATACTGATTGCGACAACTGTTATACTGAAATATACTTGGTATAAGCCGTTGTGCCGTGAGGAAGAAGAATATAATAAGTTGATGAAAGAAATAGGATTTGATAAAGAGTGTAATTAATATTATTTGTATAGAAATGGGAATGTGTCAAAACTGAAACTTAGCAAAATATGGCATTATCAATGTTTGACACACCCCCATTTCTTTAATATTCTATCTTGTCTGTTTTAGAACTCCATGCTTCGAATGCTTTAATAGCTTCTTCGCGTAACATAACTTCAGAAGGAAGTTTTCTGTTTTCCGGTTTCAGTTCCAGTTCATCATAGATAAATGAATCATCGAAACCTATATTTTTTGCATCCGTTTTATTGTTGGCATAATACATCTTATCCAATCGTGCCCAATAGATGGCGCCCAAACACATAGGACAGGGTTCACAGGAGGTATAGATTTCATATCCGCTTAAGTCGAATGTTCCCAGCTTGGCAGCGGCAGCGCGTATGGCGCTTACTTCAGCGTGGGCGGTGGGGTCACACGAAGCGGTTACCCGGTTGACACCTGTTGCTATTATTTCTCCGTTTTTGGCGATGACGGCTCCGAAAGGTCCTCCTCCGTTTGCGACATTCTCAATGGAAAGCTCGATGGCTTTCCGCATAAGTTCTTTTTTAGTCATAGTTGCATCGGTGAAATTGGATTATACATAAGTCTCCAGAAATTTCACATGTTCGTTTACCGTTACATTTACTTCTTTAGTGGTAGCGGGGAAAAGTATAGACTCTCCTGCCTGAATTTCCAACGAATGACCTTCATTATCAGTTACCGTGCATGAACCTTCCATACAGATATAGATTACAAAAGAATCCAGTTCGCTGTAATCCATAGTCATATTTTCCGTCAGGTCGTATACAGAAGTGGTGAAGTAGGGGCAGGTTACCAATTCTATCGGTTTGTTTTGTTCCGGCGTATAGCTGGTGCGATAGTCTTCTTCCACTGTATAATCGATGGCATCTTTCGATAGCTCGGTATGTAATTCGCGTGTATTGCCATTCTTATCTTTGCGGTTAAAATCATAGATACGGTAGGTTACATTGGATGTTTGTTGGATTTCTGCAATAAAGCATCCGGCACCAATGCTATGGATTCGTCCGGCAGGCAGGAAGAATACGTCTCCCGGCTGAACAGTATAGTCTGCCAAAGCATCACAAATTGTATTGTCTGCAATCATTGCTGCATATTCGTCAGGAGTGATTTTCTTTTTCAAACCGGAACGAAGATGAGCTTTGCCACCTGCATTATCGATTACATACCACATTTCTGTCTTTCCCATTGAGTTGTGGCGTTTCTTGGCAAGTTCGTCATCGGGGTGAACTTGTATGGAAAGATCATCGCATGCATCAATGAATTTGATAAGCAAAGGGAAATTATCTCCGAAACGTTGATAGTTGCTTTCACCTACTAATGCTCCTTTGTATTCTTTTACCATGTCACTCAGGTTTTTGCCTGCGTCTGTACCATTGGCAACTACTGATTCGTCGCCCGGAACATTCGAGATTTCCCAGCTTTCGCCTACTTGTGCCTGTTCGGTTGCAAGATGTTTGAACGGGATAATCTTTTCACCACCCCAGATGGTGGATTTTAGAATGGGGTTAAATTTTAATGGATACATAGGTATATATATTAAATGTTTTTAGGTTTGGATACAAAAATACGGAGATTCTACGACTTTACCCATAGAATCTCCGTAAAAATCACTAGCTATTTGTGTGTTTTCAAAAAAGTGTATTAGTAGTCTGTATTGTTAGGGTCGAAGTTAGTCCAACCGTCCAGCCAGTTGTCATTTATACCGAATGCCCCGATGTAGTCTACCTTATCAAATCCATTGTCTAATAGAGCATTGTCGAATGAAGCGGCAGTCAGTACCGGACTATTTGCATTCGGCATATAATTTACACCGATGCCGCGTCCGTCTTTAAAGTTCAGTTCATTCATGTCGGCAAGTACTTTATTTCCTTTTTGTGCTTTGAAGAAGCTGGAAGAATAGGACTCCTGACCGGCATCGATAATAGTTTTGTTTACTGCATCATAAAGCACGTCATCATACACTTTGTTGGCATCCGAACCGGTGACTGTCATACCGGCAAACCAAATATTTTGCAAATTGATAATACCCTCTTGTGCTTGTTCTACCGTGTTTCCTTTCTCGCCGTCAATAATCAAACCGACAGGATATCCCACTGCTACAGAATTGAAGCAATTCAAACGGCTGGAACGGCGGATTTGCATCGCTGACTGGAATTTCCCGAGAGCTGAACCGTTATTGGGGTTGAAGCTGCCGGCATTGATATAGCTTTCATCATTGGTAAATCCGGCATCACGTCCGAGCGGGCCGATAAAAGTAATGTTACTGAATACTGCCGTTGTATAGGGAGAAACCAGAGAACCATCGGCACAGTTGTCCGATTCAAATCCGTTTGATTGTGATGTATCGGCAATTCTCGGATCGCGGATAGACAAGCCATATTGTACTTTACCGGAGAATCCGTTGTCTGTGTCGAATTCGTCATCCCAACCATTATAGGCAACCAGATATTTACAGTTTACAGAACCGCCGAACCATTCATAAGAGTCATCGTTGGAATAAGAAACCTGCAAGTGGTCAATGGTAGTACCGCTACCGACCGAGCCGAACGTAATGCCGTTGATTTCCTTATCTTTCATAAAGGGATAACCGGCAAACTCCACACGTACATAGCGGATGATACCGGAATTGTCGGAGTCATCATCCCCTCCGTGTTTGGTACGGGGCCCCCCTTCAATCTGCTGATTCAGCACGCCTTGATTGTTCTTTGCCTTACCACAGATAATCAAACCGCCCCAATCACCGGGTTTGCGTTGTCCTTTCGGCATTTCAGAGGTAAATACGATAGGAGCATCCTGCTTTCCTTCGGCTATCAGTTTTCCGCCCGGTTCTATAATCAGGGCAGCTTGTGTGTCTTTATCACCTTTGATGACAGTTCCCGGTTCAATGGTCAATGTAGAACCTGCTCCCACATAAACCCATCCTTTCAACAGGTATGTACCTTTGGCAAGGGTCTGGGTTCCTTTGAATACAAATTCCTGGTCACCATTTCCTATTACTGTTCCTTTTTTGTTTTCAGACTTATCCTCATTGAACAACAAATGATCACACGTCTTGATTGAGCCTTCAGTTCCCCATACATAAGGTGTGTCCGTTGTCTCACCACCACTGTTTCCACCATTGTCGGGTTCGGAATCATCACTGCTGCAAGCAGCCAGGCTTCCCAGCATCATGGCCGAGAGAGCATAAGTCATAAACTTGTTTGTTTTCATTTTCATTTATTGGTTAGTTACTGAATGAAATATTTCTTGTTTTAAAAATTATAGCTTATGTTTACGTTGAAGCTGCGTCCCGGTTTAAACTGACGGGTTATTTGCTGCACTTCACCATTTTCTGTATTTTCAAATTGTTTGAAAGACACCTTTTCGGCCAGTACATCGCGGATAGCGGCTTTTACTTCCAGTTTGCCGAATTTCTTAGAGGCACTCAGGTCAATGGCATTACGTGGCATTTCATATGAGTCGGGCACACGTACTTCGTTGCCTGCGCTGCCCAGGCTGCGCCCTACACCGATAATGCGTTTACCGATGCGGTTGTAGAGTATGGCGGCATTCCATCCGTTTTTGGGCTGTTGATAGAAGAGTCCCGCGTTGACCAGGTAGGGCGATTGCCCTTGCATAGGACGGTCTTCTTCTTTAGAACCGGGTTCAAAATTTACGTTACTTTTTATCAGTGCACCATTCAGGCTGAGGCTGAAGTTTTTCATGCCGATGAAATCTAAATTTTTGCGTATATCCACTTCTACGCCATAATTATCGGCTCCTTTGGCATTGATATAAGAATAAATCAAGTCAGTACCTCCGGCTACGGTGTAAGTCCATTCTATCGGATTCTTGAATTTCTTATAAAATAATGATACGGAAATCAGCTCACCGTTACTGGGATAGTATTCATATCCCAAGTCAATATTATCAATATAAGCTGCTTTCAGGTCATAATTGCCTTGTACATTACTAGCCAAATCAAAGTCGTAATACACCGAAGAAGAGACTTCCCGGAATTCGGGACGGTTTACAGTACGCCCATACGACAATCTGAACTGGTGTTGCTCATTCAGACGATAGGCGGCATTAAGCGATGGAAAGAAATCATCGTAAGTGTAATAGACACTGGTCGGACTCTTTTCGTTCTTTTGTGTATTGCTGATTAATTCCATTCGGCTGTGTTCGAAACGGACGCCTGCGTATATGTTCCACTTTCCGAAAGGAAGATTTACACCGGCATAGCCTGCTCCCAACATATTGTTTCCTTCATAATTATTTCGCCAGTCCACTTGCTCCAGCAGGTATAATTTATCTTCTCCGTAATTTTTGTCCTGCATCAATTCGTCAGGCACATTCATCACACGGTAATTACTAGGTAAACCGTTCTTCCAACTGTAAATGAAGAGGCGCGTATTGTATTCACGTGTACGGTACTCCGTATATCCTCCCATCTTGAGTGTGGGAGTGAAATCACCGAATGCGAAATCATGCTGATAATTGATGTTGGCCGACAGGATGTGTTCATTCAGACGCGAGAACTCACGATTGATTTCATTCAGATTCTCTACTTCCAATTGATTGGTATCTGTGTTCAGTACCGTGTTGTACCGGCGGCGGTCGGGCATATTCCGGTTGGCATAAGAATATCCGGCACTCCAATCCAGTTTATCCGTGTCACTCCATGTATGTTTTCCCGTAAACTGTCCGCTGTAGGTGGTACGGCTCTGGTAGTAATACTCTGCACTCTCTTCATAATCGCTCTGTGCATCCGTTCCCTTGCGATAAGTATAGCGGTCTTTTCCCAATTGATTGAAGATATTCTTGAATTCATAACGGTTATTTCCGCTTGCCGGCACATAAGTGAGGTTCAACATGGCTCCCACACGTACATTGTGATTATATTGGTCATCCACTCCCTTGCGCAAATAGTTGGAACGGTCATGAGTGATGTCATAGGCACCATACAGATTATTATCCATATTCAGATATGTTTTGTAGGTATTGCTATAATTTACGGCTCCTAGCATAGCTAAAGTGCGACCGCTTTCACTCACCCAGCGATGGGCGATGTTCATGCTCAGGCTGAGGTCGGCAATAGGCTTGCGGTTCTTTATGCTCCAATCATTATTCAGTCCGTTGTTGAGCAAGTCGTAACCATTATTCATCGGTCTCAGTGTCGCGTTGATACCGCCATTCAAGCTACGCAATCCGTTGTCGAATCCCAAAAAGTCCGTACCGCTTCCTTTATTGTATTGAAAGTTTTTAAAATGAGTCTGATCATTCATGCTTCCTCCTACTGAGATGTTAAACAGGTTACTGTTTGGAACATCCTTGGTATTAACTAAAATAAAGCCGCCACTGAAATCGGCAGGATATTCGGGAGCCGGAGATTTTACAACCAGCATATTGTCCAGTTGTGAGGAAGGAATGATATCGAAGGAGAAGGCGCGTGCGTCGGCTTCCGAACTGGGCACGGCACTATTGTTTATCCACACATTGTTGTAACGTTGCGAAAGGCCGCGTACCATTACGAACTTTTCTTCAATGATACTGATGCCCGGCACACGGCGAATCACTTCGGAAGCATCCTTGTCTTGTGTCTTGGTAATTTGTTGTGCGGAGACACCGGTTTGCATCACCAGACTGGTGCGTTGCCGGGTAATCAGGGCATTTTCTGTATTCTTCTTGGCTTCTGCCACTACCACAACTTCTCCCAGTTGCTGGTTATCAGGTGCTAATGTTATATTTATTTCTGACATGCCATTGACAGATACCTCTAAAGTCAATGTTTTATAAGAAACATACGATACCATCAGTTTATATGTTCCGTTTCTTAATCCGGCCAGTTCGAAGTTACCGTCCAAATCAGTGATTGCTCCTGTAGTAGTGCCGCTTATTTGTATTACTGCACCGATTAGTGGTTCATTTGTCACTTTATCGGTCACGCTTCCTCGTAATACAGCCGCTTGAATAGATATGGCCAGGAATAAGAAAATGATTATAAGGCCAAACTCTCTCTTCTTTGTATTCATCATTCTTTAGCTTGTTTTTTTAATTCAGTGCAAAGGTCGGTTGTCGGTATTACATGAATGATACAGCTGCGTAATACTTTCTTTTCAAATGTATTTTAATACTGTTTCATTGTCTATTGAAGAGAAAGAAGTTAACTTTGCACGAAAATTATAATTCAATATTCTACTATTATGAGAAGTTTTGCATCCGACAACAATTCCAGTGTACATCCTCAAGTAATGGAAGCACTGATGGCGGCAAACACAAACCATGCTTTCGGTTATGGTGATGACCCTTGGACAGAAGAGGCAACCCGAAAAGTAAAAGAACAGTTTACACATCCGTGTGAACCGTTGTTCGTCTTTAATGGAACAGGTAGCAATACGATGGCATTGCAACTGATGACTCGCCCTTATCATGTTATATTTTGTGCCGACACTGCACATATTGCAGTAGACGAATGTGGAGCGCCAAGCAAGGCGACCGGATGCTTCATGCGCACTATCTCCACTCCCGATGGAAAACTGACACCTGAACTCCTGAAACCTTATATGATTAATTTTGGTGTGGAACACCATTCTCAACCGGGAGCAGTCTATATCAGCCAATGTACAGAACTCGGCACTGTTTATACTCCTGCCGAAGTACGCGCTTTGACAACGTTTGCACACGAACATGGTTTGTTACTGCACATGGACGGTGCACGCATCTCCAATGCTGCCGCAGCATTGGGAGTCAGTTTGGATGAGATATCGGGAGCTTGCGGAGTAGACACCCTGACTTTGGGGGGAACAAAGAATGGTCTGATGGGAGCTGAGTGTGTGGTGGTTTTTAATCCGGACCTGATGAAAGAAGCCCGTTATGCTCGTAAGCAGGCTTGTCAGTTGGCAAGTAAGATGAGGTATATATCTTGCCAATTCACTGCTTTCCTGACTGATAACTTATGGTTACGGTGTGCCCGACACGCCAATGAAATGGCTGCAAAACTTTCTGATGCCTTGCAAGCCATGCCGGATGTAACGTTTACCCAGCCGGTGGAAAGTAACCAGTTATTCTTTATTATGCCTCGTGAGAAAGAGGATAAGTTGCAGGAGTTTTATCATTTTTATTTTTGGAATGATGCAATGAATGAGATGCGTTTAGTCACTTCTTGGGACACAACGGACGAAGATATTGATTCACTTATCGAACGTATTAAATCGTTATAGACAATAAAAGAACGTTTCGTTCGGGTTTGTAATCCAAACACGTATTAGCGTATATTCAAATGATGCGCTAATACGTGTTTTGTTTTTAGTTGTCGATTGTTATAATGCGGTTTTATTTGAGACAAAAGACTTTCTATGTATATGCTTTTCCAAATGCTGTCCGCATAGGACTTTCATATAAGTTCTTCTTTTCAAAAATCTTGCATATCCTTTTTTTCTCTCTCTTTCAACTTATTAAAACAAAATTAGAGTCGGTTGAAATGTGAATGAAATTTAATGAATGCCTTCTTTGATAGAAAAATGATAATATAAATAATTGGAAATGAGGATATTTACGATGATTGGAAATTTTAACTAAAAGTGTATCTCTTAGTAAGAGATCTACCATTCCGCTGCAAAAATAAGCAAAGTTTTGAGAATTAGTACACTTTTACGCAAAAAAAATGGGTGTGAGCTCGAAAAAAGATTTTATTTTTTCATTCTTTAGCATTTTAAAAGTTAAAAAACAGTTCTTAATATATTGATAATCTGATGCTTTACTTAGGTCGGTGTATCTCTTACTAAGAGATACACCGATTTTCGTTTCGCGAATCTATATAAAAATGCTTGTAAATCCGCGTTTCGAGAGCCCGCAAACTAAGACAAAAGTAAAGGATAAGATATGGAATACCTGTTTCTAAAACGCAAAAAGAGCACCCTACGTTCCGAAAGGCAGAAAGACCTGCTTTTCAAGGCAGCCGAGCGTCATTGGGACGAACAGTTTGCCGGACAGGGAATAGTGGGCAGGAAAGTGGATTGCTATATATATAAATGTATCCTTTATCAATTGGAAATTCGTCAGGTGTTTTTGGATGCCACTCTTTCTTTGAAGAAATTGAGCGAGCTGGTCGATACGAATCAGACTTATCTCTCCAATGTAGTAAACAAGTATTTTGGGTGTAACTTGAAAGAACTTCTGAATACTTACCGTGTAGAGTATGCCAAGGAATTGCTTCGCAGTAATAAATGCTCGTTGGATAAAGTCCCGGAAAAGAGTGGGTTTACTTCCCGAAGTGCTTTCTATTCAGCTTTTAGTAAGATAGCAGGCGAATCTCCCAAACGTTATTTTTTGCATGAACAGAGGGATTTATGTGCCCAATCAATAACTAATATGTATAACCAATTTTAGTTTTTTTAAATTTATAAATTTAAAGTTTTTCTATTATGAACAAAAAGTTTTTAAGTGCAATCCTGTTCGGAGCCTTAATGGTTTCGTCAACAGGAACATTTGTGTCTTGTAAGGATTACGACGATGACATCGAGAACTTGCAGGGACAAATCACTGCAAATGCTGATGCAATCAAGGCTTTGCAGGATCTCGTTGGTAGCGGTAAGTATGTTACTTCAGTTGCAAAAACAGCTGACGGACATGGCATTACCTTTACATTCAATCAGGGTGATCCTGTAACTATCACTTTGGATGACGAAACAGGTAGTGGAGATGTTGTGAAGGTTGTAGATGGTATTTTGTATATCAACGATGAGCCTCAAGAACTGAAGGTTGCCACAAGCGAAACAAAACCATCTATCATTATGCAGGATGGTGTATGGGCTGTATTGCAGGAAGACGGAACCTACAAATCTACAGGTGTTCCCGTTTCTGGCGTTAGCGTTGCAGGTAGCGAAGCTGATGGATTTACACTGACTATCTTTGATAAAGACGGTAACAAACAGGAAGTGAAAGTTCCTTCTGCTTCTTCATTGGTAACTTCTATTGCTATTGCTGTGCCTGTTGTAGAAGATGAAGCTTCATTGCTTAATGAAAAAAATGTTGTGTATTATGGCAGCAAAGAATTGATTAATGTTTCAGAAGTTAAGTATCCGAAGGATGCAATTATTTCTGCATTAAATGAAGATGGTACAAGAGGTGTGGCTGTAAATGTTGTGGTTACACCGACTAATATTGATCCGGCTGATTTGAAGTTCAACTTGGTAAATTCTGAAGGTGCTACCATCTTTGAAGAGGCTGTAGTTTCTACTCCTAAGGGTGCTTTGCAGAGAGCTGCTATGGACGGTGTTTATACTTTGCACTTTGCTCTTAAAGAAGGTGTGACAGTTGCCGATATTAAGAAAGGTAGTATTATCAGCCAAGATGACGCACTTGCTGTTGTTTGTGGTAAGGCTGCTACAGCTTTTGAATATAAAGCCGGTTTGGAAAATGCTGCTACTATTATTCAAGGTAAGACAACAGGTAATTATGAGGCTAAGGATAATACTTATGTGAAATTAGGTGAAACTTACAGCTTGTTTGGTAAAGGTTATGCTGCAGATCCTTCTGCAAATCCCAATGCCGCTGCTCAAGCATTCCTTACTACGTTGGAGGGTGTTTCAGATATTGCTTTGTCATTGGATGAAAACTTGAAATCTTTGTATGGCATTACTATCGATGGTACTAACTTCACTATCTCTAATGAAGCTGCTTATGGTAAAGAAATTACCTTTACTGTGAAATATACTAATAGTGCTTCAGTTGCCAAAAATAGTATTCAATCTGCAGACTTGAAAGTAACTGTTCAAAAGGCTGCTGTAACAGCAGGTGTTACTCTGAAGGCATCTCATGTATTGTCAACTGATAAGAATACTGTTTACTTGCCATTGGCTGACTTGGCTGCTTCTGTAACTGCTGCCGGTGATAAGATTGTATGGAATAATGCTAATGCATTCACTTATAAGACTGTTGCTAACAATACTCCTGCTGTCGGATTTGCGTTGACTTCTAGCAAGAAGTATGGTGCTACTCCGGCTAATTTGAAAATTGCTAAAGATACTGAACTGGATGGCTTTACTTTAGTTAAATCAGATAAGAAAACTGATGCAACTAAGTTAAGTGAGGCAGCTTATTTGGCTATTACTGTTGACCCTGAACAGGAAAATGTAACTGCTGATGTTTATAGTGCTTTGATTCAGTTTGTTGTTACTGGTAATGATGTAGACGGTCAGTCTAAGACATTGACTTTACCTGCAACTGTAGAGTTGACATTGACTAACCCGACATCTGCTGTAAGCAGAATTCCGATGTACTTTGATGGTGATAAGCTGGCTGCTTATGGTGCTGTTCCGACCGGAGCAAATCTGTTGTATGATGTAAAAACAGCTTATAACAATGCTGATAAAGCAGTAGACTTTACTGTAACAGCAAAAGCAGACAAAGATAAATGGACAGTTAATGGTAGCACAGTTAATATTCCTCTGGATAAGTTGTATACTGAAACTCAGAAGTTTGAAGTTTCTTACAAGCACTTTGAAAATGCAATTTACAATGCTGCTACTGAAACTATCTATATCACAGGTCAAAGCCCGATTAAAGATGGTACAATCACTGTAAGCAAGACTACTCTTGACCTTGCAACCGGTTCAGACTCATTCTTGAGCGCAGACGTTGCCGGTAAGGATGCATTCAACAAGGCATACAAGTTATTGAACTCATTTACTGCTGAAACTAATGATACACCTGCTGCTCAAAAGGATGTAATGGATGCAAGAATTGCTGATATCAAATTGGTTGCTACAGGTGAAAATGCAGGTGCATTTGATGTAACTCCGGTTTATAAGAAGCTTGAAGGTGATAATCTTGTAGATGGTACAGAGACTGATGGCGAATTGGTAGGTTGGACAATTGCTCTTAAACCGAACACTGCTATCCAAAACGGAGCTACTATCACATTCGACTTGAACATTACTGATAAGTGGGGTGTTGAACTTCCTGCTCAGAAAGTTTCTTTGACTGTGAAAAAATAATCATTCATCTTAATGATTAGCTAATATAAAAGGGCATCCTTCGGGGTGCTCTTTTTTTGTTTAAGCTGTATTTGATAGTATGACGCAAATATATTTGTAAACATAGAGAGTCGCTTTCTTGTCCTGTCTAAATAGACAAAAATGTTTTCCACGAAAAAGTTGATAACAAGTTGCTTTCACACGTTTCACCCACTGAAACCCTTTATTCATCGGCTTTTTGCGTGAAAGAAGCTGTTAAGAGGAAATTTGTTGCTTTCACGCGGAAACCCCTATGAACAGGTGGTTTACGATATTTGTGAAATGTGAAAGGAAGTTTTATCAATTTTCTTTCGGGGTTCGGTTCATTTATTCAATCAGTAGGAAAACTCGGAAGAAAGTGTTTTCAAAAGGCGTTTTGCTCGTGTCAAAACACTTTGGTCTTTTCAAAAAAGTTGGTGGAGTTTTCAAAAAAGTTGGTGAAGTTTTCTGAAAAGCTGGTGAAGTTTTTTAGACCTCTTGAGATTTTTCATCAACAATGGAGAGAGTTTTAGCAAATAATGGTAACAATCTTCATAAACAATGCCCATTATTGAGGGGGTATAAGATGGGGTTGTCAAAACGTGGATAATGTTATCGTCTGGTTCGTAGTGGGGAGGTTCGCTCGCCCGAAAACAGTTTGCTTTGTGTCTTCGGGCAGGCGACCCCTGCCTCTACAGCTGACGATTGGATAGGCCGGTTTGGTTTTGACACACTCCCTTTTCTTTCTCAATAAAGTGCAGCTGTATCGTTCAGCAGTTGGTAAATGCTGCTGGCGATGCCCAATATGAAGATGCCTGCCACACAAATCAACAAACAGGTACGCATGGCGATACCGGTTTTGAAGGTGGCGATTGGTTCATCATTGGGAGTAATGAACATAGCTTTTACAATCAGCAGATAATAGTAAAGTGAAATGATGGTGTTTACCAATGCAATAAACACTATCAGATAATATCCACTTTGGAAAGCTGCTGCAAATACAAAGAATTTACTGAAGAACCCGGCAAATGGCGGGATACCTGCCAAAGAGAAAAGGGCAAGTGTCATCACCATTGTCAGACGGGGATTGGTTTTGTAGAGTCCGTTGTAATCTTCGCGCTCAACCATTCCGTGGGTGTGTTGCTCGATGGCGTTGATTACCCCGAATACGGCAAGATTGGCTGCAATGTATACAATGATATAATAAACTAATGACGCCATTCCCTGCGGAGTGCCTGCTAGGACTGCCAGCATGATATATCCTGCCTGTGATATACTGCTGAATGCCATAAAGCGCTTTAAGTTGCTTTGGCGGATGGCAAACAGGTTGGCAATGGTGATGGTAGCGACAATGACCACGCACAGCATTTCACTCCATTGGGCGGTCATGGAACCGAATACTTTGACCAAAATGGCCATCAGCGCAAAGGCGGCTGCACCTTTCGAGATAACCGACAGGTAAGCGGCAACTGTGGTAGGCGCTCCCTGATAGGTGTCGGCAGTCCACAAATGGAAAGGCACAAGGCTCAACTTAAAGGCCATACCGGAGAAGAAAAATACCAATGCCAGTATTTGAAGCGGGCTTCCGGTGATGCCGGCAGGGATGTCCTCGAAATAGAGCGTACCTACGGTTCCGTAAATCATTGAGATGCCATAGAGGAATATACCGCTGGAGAAGAGTGCGGATAAGATAAATTTTGCTCCGGCTTCTGCACTGTGGCCTTTGTATTTGTCGAAGGCAACGAGGCATGCCATAGGAACGGTAGCCAGTTCCAGACCTAAAAAGAACAGAAGAAAGTGACCTGCGCTCACCATGAAGTACATTCCCAGTAACGTGCTCAGTGTGAGTGTATAGAATTCTCCCATTTTGTGACGAGTGTCTGAACGACGCAGCCAATGGGTGGATTGCAGGAATACAAGGATGGTGCCCAAAGTGAGAACACTTTTCATGATGGAGGCCATCGGAGTGGAATGATACATCCCTCCGAAAAGGATGACTTCATCGGGCCATATATTGGCAAGTAACTCAATTCCCAACAGGGCGCAGGCCAATGGGCGTAACCAGTGGCGAAGACGCACGGGAAGGAAAAGGTCGAGTACAAACATCAACAGAAATACGGCGGTGAGGCTCAGCTCCTGATGCATTTGCAAAATAGATGTAATGTCCATAATCGTATGTTATTGTATTAATTGAGTGATAATCGGTTCTACACTGTTACTAATCAGGTTGCTTATCCAGAATGGGGCAAGTCCCAGTCCGGCTACGCAGGCTATCAGGAAGATTACTGCCACTCTTTCATCCCAAGTTGCATCGGTAAGTTTCAGATGGTCGGGGTTCAGTACCTTGCCATATAGAATCTTACCTACTACACGCAGAATATAAACCGCAGTAATCACGATACTTGTCGTAGCTATCAGCGTGCATACACGGTGGAAGGTATCGTTGTTTTGGAACGAGCCGACAAAGACGGTCATTTCTGCCACAAATCCACTCAATCCCGGCAACCCCAGATTGGCAAGACCCGCAATGACATAGCCCACAGCCAGAAAAGGCATGATTTTCATCAGTCCTCCCATCAGGCGTACATCGCGTGTATGGGTGCGGCCGTAAATCATACCGATCAGGGCAAAGAACAAAGCTGTCATCAGACCGTGGCTCAGCATTTGGAGGATGGCTCCCGTACAACTGGTGCGTGTCATCATCAGAAGAGCGAAAAGCACCAGTCCGCAATGCGATACGGATGAATAGGCATTGATATATTTCAAGTCGGTCTGTACCACAGCGCTGAACGCACCGTAAACCACAGAAATGGTGGTCAGCACGAGGAATACATCACCCCACATGGCTGCTCCTTCGGGCATCAGATACATGGCAACACGAAAACAGCCGTAGCCTCCCAACTTCATCAGCACACCGGCATGAAGCATACTGACGGCAGTCGGAGCAGATGCATGGCCGTCGGGACTCCATGTGTGGAATGGAAATAGTGCGCCCAGCACACCGAATCCCAGGAAAATAAGCGGGAAGAACAGGTGCTGCATCGTATCGGGAATATGTAGTTTGGCTATCTCGAGCAGATTCATTGTCTCGCCTCCTGCTCCATAGAAGATACCCAGAATACCTATTAGCAGGAAAGCAGAACCGCCCATCAGCATCAGGGTAAGTTTCATGGCTGCATATTCTTTACGGCCGCTTCCCCATATACCAATCAGCAGGTACATCGGGATAAGCGCTACTTCATAGAACATAAACATGGTGAACAGGTCTGTCGAGATAAAGAATCCGAACACTCCCAAACTCAGCAGTGTGAACCATAGGAAATACTCTTTGGTGAGGGGCTGAAGTTTCCATGATGCAAATGTTCCGGTGAAGACAATGATAGCGCTCAGTAGTAACATGGCTACGGAGATACCGTCCACTCCGATGGAGTAGCATATATGTAAGGGGGCATACCAGGATATACTGTCGGTAAACAGCATTTCTTCCATGGCACCGGCTTGGCGGAGTCCTATATAATCAATGGTGAGGTAGACAGACAGTGCCAGCAGCAGGGAAGCTCCGGTAACCATCACGCCACGTACTTGATTGACGCTGCGCGAAGCCCAAAGCCCCGCGAGCATCAATAAAGGAACTATGATGAAAAAACTTAGTATGTTCATTTGTATACTTAATTATTCGTTTGGCTGGTTAAACTAATAGTATCAGCGTCAGTATCAAGGCTCCTGCGAGGAACCAAATACTGTATTGCTGTACATTTCCGCTTTGCATATCACGTATCTCATCGGCTGTGGCGTGGGTGCTCCAGGCGGTGAAGTTGAAGAACTGGTCGATGACGTGACGGTCCCACCATGCTATCGGAGTACTGATGCACCGGAATATAATCTTCTTGGTGAAGAACATCCAGACTTCGTCCATGTAGAAGCGGTGATAGGCAGCTGTGTGCAAACGGCTGAAGGTGTGTGCCAGCTTGTCGGCGACAGGCTGTTTGGGACCTGCATACATCCATGTGGCAAGACCGATGGACAACAGTGCAATAATGATACTTGTTGTGGCTACCTGCATATCCAGGTGGATGGTATAAGCCTCTCCGTTGCTGCTGATTAAATTACCGAACGGGATGAATCCCGCCACACAGGTCACGGCTGCCAAAAACAGTAACGGGAAAGTCATGGTAAGCGGTGCTTCATGCGGAGTATGTGCAGCGTGGAGGGTTTTGTTTTCCGTGCCCCAGAAAATGCCATAATACAGACGGAACATGTAGAATGCGGTCATCGCAGCTATACCTGTCATTATCCAGCCCATGACCGGGCTGAACCGGAAGCAGGCGGTCAGGATTTCGTCTTTGGAGAAGAATCCCGAGAAAGGCCAAATGCCCGAAATGGCAAGGCAGGCTATCAGAAATGTGATGTGGGTGACAGGCATGTATTTGCGCAACCCGCCCATCGCGCTCATTTCATTGCTGTGTACGGCATGAATGATGCATCCTGCCCCCAAGAAGAGTAATGCCTTGAACATGGCGTGAGTGAACAGATGGAACATGGAGGCCATGTAGCCCAATCCTCCTTCGTGGGGATTTATCGAGGTGCAAACGCCCAAGGCAACAATCATAAAGCCTATCTGTGAAATGGTGGAGAAAGCAAGTACACGTTTGATATCGCTTTGCACACAGGCTACACTGGCAGCATAGAATGCTGTGAAAGCACCGATGTAGGCTGTCCAGTGGAGTACTTCGGGAGCGTAACCGATGAACAACGGGAACATACGGGCTACCAGATATACACCGGCTACCACCATGGTGGCGGCATGAATCAGGGCACTGACCGGAGTAGGGCCTTCCATGGCATCGGGCAGCCAGATGTGTAATGGGAACATGGCGCTTTTTCCGGCTCCGCCGACAAACATCAGCCCCAATGCCAGTGGAATCATTGTTCCTGCTGCAACCAGAGCGCTTGCGGCAGGAGTGAAAGAGAATGTTTCTGCGTAGTAGCCGTAGATGAGGATACCAATCAGAAAACCGAGGTCGGCAAAACGGGTGACGATAAACGCTTTTTTCGAAGCTGCGATGGCTTCGGGTTTTGTATAGTAGAATCCGATCAGCAGGTAGGAAGAAACACCCACCAGCTCCCAGAAAATATACATCTGGAAAATATTGGGAGCTACTACCAGACCTAACATAGAAAAGGTGAACAAGGATAGAAAAGCGTAGTAACGCTGAAAACCGCGTTCGCCTTTCATATAGCCCATACTATAAATATGAACCATCAGCGATACCGTTGTGATGACCACCAGCATCATGACAGAAATCGGATCCAGCAATATACCCAGATCGATGTGGAGGGCTTCTGTGAAACGCAGCCATTCGAAATCGACAGGCATTATCCGGGCAAATACTCCGTCTACCCGGGGAGCTGAAAAATAAAGTCCTGCAGTGATATAGGCCAGGCCTGTTGTGACAGCCAGAGAGAGGCTGCCGATATAGCCGGCTGTGTTCGGACGGAGTTTCATCCCGAATAATCCGAGCACCAGGAAAGTGAGCATCGGAAGCAGGAGGATCGATATTGTATATTCCATAATCTGAAGTTTAGTCTTTCAATTTATTTAAATTCTTCACCTGAATATTCCGGATGTTCCGGTATATATTGATAATGATTGCTATGGCCACTGCTGTTTCACAGGCCGATATTCCGATAGCGAACAGGGTGAAGAAAAAACCTTCCAGTTGGTCCGGGAATAAAAAACGGTTGAAAGCCACAAAATTGATATCTACAGAATTCAGAATCAATTCAATAGAAATCAATACCGCTAACATATTCCTGCGGGTCATAAATCCGTAGATTCCGGCGAAAAACATGATCGTGCTGATCACCAGATAATATTCCATCGTTATTTCCATACTATTCAATTTTCATGTTTAACGTTTCCGGGCGATCAGGATACCCCCGATAATACAAGCCAACAACAAAACACTGATTACCTCGAAAGGTAACAGATACTGGTATTTCTCCGTCCCCATCAAAGCGGTTCCGATCACTTTCTGGTTGATCTCACCGGGTACGAAATGC
>OLWB01001113.1_pt1 | contig 26446 bp, 24 predicted proteins | sample 1673331 | NCBI WGS metagenome assembly OLWB01 (sample SAMEA3178943, study PRJEB25190) | human gut metagenome | biome: human gut; feature: human-associated habitat; material: faeces | place: Austria | collected 2013
GGCAAGCCGTATGGTTACGGCTTCGTCAGCTCGTCCAGATTCTGGGTGTAGCAGGGCAGGCAGTGCTCCAAAAACCAGTCGGCCTCCGGGCATTGCATGGCCTGCAGCGCGGCGCGCTGCTGCGTGAGCGCGGCGTCAAATTCGTGGTTGCCGCTGCGCTGCTCCTCGGTGCATTTGATCAGCGCGCTCAGCCGGTCGGCAGCCTTGAGCAGCCGGTGCTCCTCTGCCGTCAGGACGCTGCCGTCCATGCAGGGGGTCAGCTCTGCAGCCAGCTCTGCGGGCAGCAGAGCCGCCATGGAGCGCACGCTCTCGGTCTCCAGCGCCTTGTAGGCGTCCCGCAGCGCCGGGGAATGGTACTTGACCGGCGTGGGCATATCCCCGGTGATAATCTCCGGCGCGTCGTGGTAGAGGGCCACGGCGGCCACCCGGCCCGGGTCCACCGTTCCCCCAAACTTGTCCCGCCGGATGACCGCCAGGGCGTGGGCCAGCACCGCCACCTGATGGCTGTGCTCCTGGATGTTCTCGGTATAGCTGTTGCGCATCAGCGCCCAGCGCTGGATGAAGCGCATGCGGTTGATATAGGCGAAAAAGTGATTCATGTTATGTCAACTCCCCTATCAGCATATCGCCGTCAGTTCCTGTTATCTTCACGTTGAGAACTTTGTTATGTAAATCTCCCCCCCGCACGCCCGTTTCGCAGTAATTGGGGGCGTGACCGGTGTAATAGCCGTCCTTCTCCTGCTCGAACAGCACCGGATACACCTGCCCCACGCAGCCCTCCAGATACGCCCGGTGCATCTGCGATGCCACCTCTGCGGCGCGGGCGGCGCGGCGCTCCTTCACGGCGGCGCTGAGCTGCTCCATGGCAGCGGCCTTGGTGCCGGGGCGGATGGAGTAGGGGAAGATGTGCATAGCGGCGAAGCCGCACTTTTCGATAAAGGCCAGCGTCCGGGCGAATTCCTCCTCCGTCTCGCCGGGAAAGCCGCAGATCAGGTCGGTGGTCACGGCGGGGCGGTCGAAATACGCACGCAGCAGCGTGACGGACTGGTAAAACCGCGCCGTGTCGTATTTGCGGTTCATGCGGCGCAGCGTCTCATCGCAGCCGGATTGCAGGGACAGGTGGAAGTGCGGGCACAGGTTGGGCAGCTTCGATGCCCGGCGGCAGAAGTCCTCCGTGATGGTGCGCGGCTCCAGACTGCCCAGCCGCAGGCGCATATCCCCGGCGGCGGCGGACACCGCCTCCAAAAGGTCGATGAGCGTCTCGCCGGTTTTCAGATCGTGTCCCCAGCTGGATATCTCGATGCCGGTGAACACCAGCTCCCGATAGCCCTCCTGCCGCAGCTGCGCCGTCTGTTCCACGGCGACGGCCTTGGGCAGCGAACGGACGCCGCCCCGGGCGTAGGGGATGATGCAGTAGGTGCAGAAGTTCACGCAGCCGTCCTCCACCTTCAGCATGGCGCGGGTACGCTCCGCCATACCGCCGGCGGGCAGCACCTCAAACGCCCGGCGGCGCAGGGCATCGTCCAGCAGGGTCAGGGGCTGCTTCTCCCCCGCCGCCTGCTCGAATAAGTCCAGAAACGCCATGCGGTCGCCGGTACCGGCGATCAGGTCGATGTCCAGCCCGGCGGCCTCGTCGGGGTGGGTCTGGACATAGCAGCCGCAGGCGGCCACCACCGCGGCGGGGTTCCGCTTTTTGCAGCGGCGGATCATCTGGCGGGACTTCTTGTCGCTGACGGCGGTGACGGAGCAGGTGTTGACGATATAGCCGTCGGCCTCCTCCTCGAAGGGCACCAGCTCATGTCCCCGGCGCAGCAGCTCCTGCTCCATGGCCTGCGTTTCATATTGGTTGACCTTGCAGCCCAAGGTGTAGATCGCAACACGCATCTTGCACTTTCCTTTTATCTATCGTATAATAATGTTTCACGGCGGTATGCTTCCGCCGGATGTATCGGTATATTATACTTCATTTCACCGGGTCTGACAAGTACCGGCTTAGAAAAACAGGAGGCCTCCCATGATCTATCTCGACAATGCCGCCACCACGCCGGTGCCCCGCCCCGTGGCCGATGCCATGTATCAGGTGCTGACGGAGCAGTTCGGCAACCCCTCCTCCCAGTATCCCATGGGCGTGGAGATGAAAGCCGCCGTGGAGCGCTGGCGCGCCGTTATCGCCGGGGCGCTGGGCTGCAAGGCGGAAAGCCTGTATTTCACCTCCTGCGGCACGGAGAGCGACAACTGGGCGATACAGGCCGCCCTGTGGCAGAACCGGCACAAGGGCAAGCACATCATCACCACCGCTGTGGAGCACAGCGCCGTGCTGGAGCCGTGCAGATGGCTGGCGCAGCAGGGCTATGAGATCACCTGCCTGAAGCCGGGGCGGGACGGGAATATCACTGTGGAGCAGGTGGCCGCCGCCCTGCGGGAGGACACGGCGCTGGTGTCCATGATGCTGGTGAACAACGAGACGGGCTGCGTGTTCCCGGTGCGGGAGACGGCGGCGCTGCTGCGGGAGAAGAACTCCCCCGCCCTGCTGCACTGCGACGCGGTGCAGGGCTTCATGAAGGTGGACTGCGACCCGGAGGGCTGGGGCGTGGACATGATGAGCCTGTCCGCTCACAAGCTGGGCGGGCCCAAGGGGATCGGCGCGCTGTACATCGGCGGGCGGATGCGGAATCCCCGTCCCCTGCTGCCCGGCGGCGGACAGGAGCGCGGCCTGCGCTCCGGTACGGAGGCCACGGCGCAGATCGCCGGATTTGCCAAGGCCGTGGAGCTGCGGCAGGAGCACTATGAAGAAAAGCTGGCGCACATGGCGGCGCTAAAGGAATACTGCCGGGCAAAGCTGCTGGACATGGGCGGCGTTGTGCCGGTGGGCAGCGGTACCGCGCCCCACATTCTGTCGGTGTCGCTGGTGGGCTATCCCAGCGCCAACATCGTCACCGAGCTGGGCGCGCAGGGCATCTGCATCTCCGCCGGCTCCGCCTGCCATCAGGGGAAGGCCAGCCATGTGGTGTCCGCCCTGGGGCTGGACAAGAAAACGGCGGCGGGCGTGATCCGCATCTCCTTCTCCCCCGACAATACGAACGAGGACGTGGACGCCCTGTGCGCGGCGCTGAAGGCGCACCGGGATTCCCGGTTCCCCATGCTGTGATATCCGAGGTGAACTATGTTTCAGGCATTGAAGCGCGATAAGGCGTTTTACAGCTATCTGGTGCGGCTGACCGCACCCATCGCCCTGCAGAATCTCATCACGTTTTCGCTGGGTCTGATCGACACGCTGATGGTCAGTCAGCTGGGCAACAACGAAATGGCGGCGGTAACGGCGGCCAACGTGCCGGTGTTCCTGCTGATTTCCATCGTGTTCGGCGTGCAGTCCGGCGTGGGCATCCTCATCAGCCAGTACTGGGGCAAGCGCGACCTGAAGAGCATCAGCCGCGCCATCGGCGTGGCGTCGTTCCTGGGTGTGGCGCTGGCGCTGGTGGTGGCCGTGGTGCTGTTCCTCTGGCCGGTGCAGATCATGGATCTCATGAGCAACAAGCACCACCTGTCCCTGCTGGGCGCGCCGTACCTGCGGGTCATCGGCTTTTCCTATGTGTTCAACATGCTGTCGTCCATCTACGTCAGCGCCCAGCGCAGCGTGGAGAATTCCAGCTTCGGCATGAAGCTGTTCGGCATGTCCACTATTCTCAACACCGGTATGAACTATCTGCTGATCTTCGGCAAGTGCGGCTTCCCCATGCTGGGCGTGGAGGGCGCAGCCATCGCCACGCTGCTCAGCCGCGTGGCGGAGTTCGTTGTCTGCCTGATCTGCGCCCTGCGCAGCCGGGTCATCCCGCTGGATTGGAAGGCGCTGGCGCGTCCCGGCGGCGAGATGCTGCGCCGGTTCGTGAAATACTCCTCCCCTGTGCTGGTGAACGAGCTGTTCTGGGGTCTGGGCAACAGCCTGCTGACGGTCATTCTGGGTCACACGGTCATCTCCGTGGAGTTCCTGGCGGCCAACGCCGTTATGGGCAACCTGAACCGGCTGTTCCTGGTGGTCTGCTTCGGTCTGGGCGCAGCCACCGCCGTCATGGTGGGCAAGGCCATCGGCGAGGGGCAAAGCCGGAAGGAGCTGATGGCGCTGTCCCGGACGCTGTCGTGGGTGACGATCCTTGTGGGCGCTGCGCTGGCTGTGGTGGCGCTGGCGCTGGTGCCCCTGCTGTTCCAGCCGGTGATCTTCCCGCTGTTCAAGCTGGAAGGGCTCAGCGCACATCTGGCCACCACGCTGGCGGTGACAGGCTTCGCCTGCATCCCCTTCCACGCCTATTCCATCTCCGCCGTCACCGGTATCCTCCGGGCGGGCGGCGATGTATTCTGGTCCACAGCGCTGGATCTGGGCCCCCAGTGGCTGATCGCCCTGCCGCTGACGGCGCTTTTAGGTCTGGTGCTGAACGCCGACCCGTGGTTCGTGTCGCTGGCGATACAGGCCGAGAGCTTTGTCAAGTGCCCCATCTGCCTGTGGCGCATCCGGTCGGAGAAGTGGATCCATGACGTGACGCTGCCGGAGGGCCGGTCATGAGCGGTCTGTTCGTCTGTCCCCTGTGCGGCGGCGCACTGGAACGGCAGGGCGGCAGCTATCTGTGCCCCAACGGGCACTGCCACGATGTGGCCAAAGAGGGCTACACCTACCTGCTGCCGGTAAATCGGCGGCACTCCAAGGCGCCCGGCGACGACAAGGCCATGACTGCGGCGCGGCACGCCTTTCTGGAAAAGGGCTACTACGCCCCGCTGCGCGAGAAATTATGTCAACTTGCTGTGGAGCTGACCGGCGATGCCCCGGCGGTGCTGGACAGCGGCTGCGGCGAAGGCTACTACACCGCCGGTATCTATCAGGCGCTGTGCGCGGCGGGCAAAGCGCCCCGCATGGCCGGTATCGACATCTCCAAGCCCATCCTCCGGCTGGCTGCCAGGCGGGAAAAGAGCATTGACTTCGCCGTGGCGTCCTCCTACCGTCTGCCGGTGGCGGACAGCAGCATCGACCTGCTGGTGAACTGCTTCTCCCCGCTGGCCATCGAGGAATTCCGCCGGGTGCTGCGGCCGGGTGGCTGCTTTGTGTATGTGGTGCCCGGCGCCATGCACCTGTGGGAGATGAAGCAGGTGCTCTACGAGCACCCCTACCCCAACGAGGTGAAGGAGACGCCCTACGAGGGCTTCCGGTACCTGCGCATCGACCATGTATCCGGCATGCTGCATCTGGACTGCCCGGAGGACATTCAGGCGCTGTTCGGCATGACACCCTATTGCTGGAAAACGCCCCGAGCGGGCAAGGAAGCATTATGTAAACTCAAAGAGCTGGACTGCCGTATGGCGTTCGACATCCATGTATTTCAACGGGAGGAGGACTGACCATGGACTATGTAACTGAACCGCGCCGCCTGCGCCGGCGGCGCAGACCCGCGCCGCTGCTGCTGTTGATACTGGCGGCGGTGGTCGTTATGGGTCTGCTGGCAGCGGTAGTGCTGTCCCTGCGGGACAGACGCAGCCAGCCGGAGCCGGAGGCGGATCCCCACGCCGGGCAGGTGTACGTCAACGACGGCGCCAACATGGTCTGGCTGACGCCCCATGAGGGCTTCCCCGTCAGCGCCCTGCCGCAGGAGGACTTCCGCCGGGACGAAAACGAGGACGGCACCCCCGGCCAGCGCGTCCGGTACATCGGCGCGGACTACGCCACCCGCTGGGGTGTGGACGTGTCCAACTATCAGGGCACCATCGACTGGGCGGCGCTGAAGGCGCAGGGCGTGGAGTTCGCGTATCTGCGCATCGGTCTGCGGGGCTACGGCGAGGCGGGCACCCTGTACCCTGACCGCTCCTTTGTCCGCTACTACGAGGGCGCACAGGCCGCCGGCATCGACGTGGGCGTGTATATGTTCTCTCAGGCCGCCACGCCGCTGGAGGCCGCCGCGGAGGCGCTGTATGTGCAGCAGCTTCTGGGCGGGCGGGAGCTGCAGCTGCCGGTGTACTACGACTGGGAGCCGGTTTTGCAGGAGGATTCCCGCACGCTGGACAGCAGCCGTCTGCTGCTGACCGCGCAGGCGCGGGTATTCTGTGAGCTGATGGAAAAGTCCGGCTACGACGCCGGCGTGTACATGAACCGCCAGCAGGGGTATTACCGTTACGACCTGAAGACCCTGTCCCCCTACAAGCTGTGGATCGCCGACTACGGCGACTGGCCGGACTTCTACTACCGCTTCGACGTATGGCAGTACGCGGCGGACGGGCGGCTGGACGGCGTCAGCGAGATCCTGGATCTGAACGTGGAGTTCGTGCCTGTAGGCTGACATAAAAAGAACCGGCTCACGCCGGTTCTTTCAGCGTGTCGATAAACCTCACCCCTGTCATTCCGAGGAGCGAAGCGACGTGGGAATCCGTATCTTTTTAGACAGAAATCTGCGAAAAACGCAGAATTTATGCGTTTTAGAAACGGATTGCCACGCCAGTGTGTACCCCAAGGGCACTTGCTTCGCGGCGCGCACTGGCTCGCAATGACAGGCTTTTTCGACAGCCTCAAAGAACCGGCTCCCGCCGGTTCTTTTTTTGTCTGTAGGGGCGGACGACTCTGTCCGTCCCTTTGCAAACTATCTTTACCGCCCGCAATGCTGCGGCCTTTTATTTGAACAGCCTTCCGCACAGCCAGTTGGTGAAGGGCGCGGCGGCGAACATGTTCCAGAAGAATGCCATGGGGAAGTTCTTGATGAGCGTCCCCACCCAGATGACGGGCAGCTGCCCCACCGGTGCGCCGCCCAAGATCATGCTGAAAATGATGGTGGCCATCAGGGACATGGACGGACACATGACCAGCACAGTGCAGCCCTGCCGCAAAAGGCGGCAGAAAAACGGGTTGTCCTTTTCCGGATCACACACCTTGCCCGCCAGCTTTGCGCCCAGTCGGTTGCCCCACAGCTCCGACACCAGAATGACGATCAGTCCCATGAACAGCGCCTCCGCCAGCGCCTTGCCAACGATACCGTAGGTGAGATTGGTAAACCCGCCCGGCTGCAGATGCACGCCCTGCTGGATGGCGTTGTTGTATATCTCCATGCCGATGGCCATGCTGTACGACATGATGAGCCCGAAAACGATCCCTTGTGTTTTGTTCTTTGGCATTGTAGCTTCCTCCATAAAAATAAAAAGCGCACCGCCCGCAGGCGATACGCTTCGCAGGCACTTCCGTGCGCTACGCGTCTGTATTCTTTTACCACACCTGGCGAAAAATGTCAACAGCTTGGAGACGTAATGCATGCATTATGTCAACTCATTTTTCCGCCGCCATCGACAGTGCCATCGCCCCCCCTGCGAAAGGACAGGCGAGCGTGTCCGCATAACGGATGTAGGGTACGGCGTCCTCGACGTCCCTCATACCGCGACAACCAAAAGACCGGCTTTCGCCGGTCTTTTGGTTTACATAATTTAGCTCTTCTTCCCGTGCTGCGCCTTCATGCGCCGCTCGTGATTCAGGATGGTCTTGCGGATGCGCAGGTTCTTGGGCGTGACCTCCAGCAGCTCGTCGTCCGCCAGAAATTCCAGGCACTGCTCCAGACTCAGCTTCCGGGGCGGCACAAGGCGCAGGGCGTCGTCGCTGCCGGCGGCGCGGGTGTTGGTCAGCTGCTTTTTCTTGCAGACGTTCACCACGATGTCCTCCTGCTTGGGGCTGACGCCCACCACCATGCCCTCATACACGTCCACGTTGGCGCCGATAAACAGCACACCGCGCTCCTGCGCGTTGAACAGGCCGTAGGTGATGGATTCGCCCGTCTCGCTGGCCACCAGCGAGCCGGTGTTGCGGCGGGTCAGCTCACCCTTATAGGGCGCGTAGCTGTCAAACACGCTGGCCATGATACCCTCGCCGCGGGTATCGGTCAGGAACTCGTTGCGGTAGCCGAACAGTCCGCGGCTGGGGACAAGGAACTCGATCTTCATGCGGCTGCCGATGGGGGTCATCTCCTGCATGTCGGCCTTGCGGGTGCCCAGCTTTTCGATGACGGCGCCCACGCTCTCCGCGGGGACATCCACCACCAGACGCTCGATAGGCTCGCACTTCTTGCCGTCGATGGTCTGGTACAGCACGCGCGGGGGCGATACCTGGAACTCATACCCCTCCCGGCGCATAGTCTCGATCAGGATGGACAGGCTCATCTCGCCGCGTCCCGCCACGTTGAAGGCATCCATAGCGCCCTCGATCTCGCTGACCCGCAGGGACACGTCCTTCAGTGTCTCGCGGAACAGCCGGTCGCGCAGCTGGCGGCTGGTAACGAACTTGCCCTCCCGCCCGGCAAAGGGACTGTCGTTGACAGAGAAGGTCATCTCCACCGTGGGGGCGCTGATCTTCACGAAGGGCAGCGGCTCCACGCAGTCGGGGGCGCAGATGGTGTCGCCGATGGTGATATCGCCGATGCCGCTGAGGGCGATGATGTTGCCCGCCGTGGCCTCGGTGATGGGCACCTTGCCCAGGCCGGCGAACTCGTACATGCTGACGGCCTTGGCTTTCTTGGCCGGGGCGTCGGGATCGTGGTAGTTGCACACGGCGATCTCCTGATTCTGCTTCAGCACGCCCCGCTCGATGCGGCCGATGGCGATACGTCCCACAAAGTCGTTGTAGTCGATGGAGCTGACCAGCATCTGGAAGGGCTGGTCAAGGTCGGCCTCCGGCGCGGGGATATAATCCAGAATGGTGTCGAACAGCGGCTTCAGGTCGGTGCCCACCACGTCGGGGGAATAGCTGGCGGTGCCGTTGCGGGCGGAGCAGAACAGCATGGGGCTGTCCAGCTGCTCGTCGGTGGCGTCCAGATCCAGCAGCAGCTCCAGCACCTCGTCGATGACCTCGTGGATGCGCTGGTCAGGCCGGTCGATCTTGTTGATGACCACGATAACGCGATGACCCAGCTCCAGCGCCCGGCTCAGCACGAACCGCGTCTGGGGCATGGGGCCCTCGGCGGCGTCCACCAGCAGGATGACGCCGTTGACCATCTTCAGGATACGCTCCACCTCGCCGCCGAAGTCGGCGTGACCCGGCGTGTCCACGATGTTGATCTTGGTGTCGCCGTACTGGATGGCGGTGTTCTTGGCCAGAATGGTGATGCCGCGCTCCCGCTCCAGGTCGTTGGAGTCCATGACGCGCTCCACCGTCTCCTGATTCTCGCGGTATACGCCGCCCTGCTTGAGCATCTGATCCACCAGCGTTGTCTTGCCGTGGTCGACGTGGGCGATAATGGCTACGTTTCTCAGTTTCTCGTTCTGCAAAGGTAAAAACCCCTTTCTCTTGGGCAAATTCATTAACCTACGTATTATATGCCCACAAACGCCCGATTGCAAGAGCTTTCGCCAACTTTTTTCCCATCTCCGCGTTGACAAACACCCCCGCTTGGGGTACAATACCAGTTGCGCACGCCTCCGCAGCTCAGTTGTATAGAGTGACCGCCTCCTAAGCGGCAGATTGTTCGATTCCTTCGAGCAGTGAAAATTGCATAAATCTTAAAAATGTCTCAGTAGCTCAGCTGGATAGAGCACACGCCTCCTAAGTGTGAGGTGGTCGCTCACCCTGCGAGCATAAAACTAAATACTAGCCTCGGTAGCTCAGTTGGATAGAGCGACTGCCTCCTAAGCAGTAGGCCGCTGGTTCAAGCCCAGTCCGGGGTGCCAAAAACGCTGTAATCTCAATGGATTTCAGCGTTTTTGCTTTTCTTGGCTCACCCCGAAAAAGCAACTGCTTTGTGATTTGAAATGCAACTTATTTCCAGATTGTTCCCTGCTGGACTCGAACGATTTTCGAGAAATCTGCTAATGAAATTCGGATTCTGCTAATGAACCCTGCCGTGGTGTTTTATAGTCGTTTCGAGTCCTCCCGTTACCCTGCGTGCAAAAGGGCTTTCAGTTGGCGGGCAAGTTCGGGATTTTCCTGAAGCTGTGCAAGAAGCGACTGGAGGTTTAGGTCGGGAGCCGGTTCCGGTTTCGGCGGATTCAGTTCCTGCTCCACGCGCCGCATATCCGGGTTCGCATAGAATGCGACCTCAAACTTCTGCGCGTTGATTTTCCGCTCCTCATCCAGAATATGCGCATAAACTTCTGTAACCATAGACGCCTGCGCATGGCCGGTATCCCCCTGCGTGGCCTTAATGTCACCATGATTGAGCTTCAGCTTATAGGTGGTGCTTGAGTGCCGCAAAGAATGAAAGACTACATTCGGGAGGTTCGCTGACTTTTTCAGCCGTTCAAACTGATTCCCGATTACCCTGTCTTCGCAGGGCCGCCCGGTTTCCAAAGCTAAAACAAGATTATAGTCGGCATACTCGTCACCCATAATTTCTTTGAGCTTGTCCTGCTTTTGACGCCAGTCCCGAAGAATATACGCAAGGGTCTTCGGCAGCCATACCTTCCGGATACTGGTTTCCGTCTTAGGTCGTTTGAGCACAAGCCTTGTTGTCGATTTGGCTTTCACGATCCTCGGGAACATAAAGATGATGTCTTTCTCTCCGAGCGCGTCAATCGCACGCTGATCGACACGCGCCAATTCCTTGTTGACAATGATATGGGCATCGTCTTTTGCGATGTCCGAGTCGGAAATGTGAACACAATCCCATGTCAGCCCTGTGATCTCGCCCATGCGCAGTGAACAGGCGAACGAAAGGTTGATTGCAACATACAGTTTCCCCTCAGAGCAGTTATCCAGAGCCTGTCTGATAATGTCAGCCGTCCAGATAGCGCGAGGATTTTTCTCTTTCTTGGGAAGAAGAACATCGTCAAACGGATTCTTCGGAACCATATCCCATCGGACGGCCTGGCGGAAAGCGCAGTGTAGCACCTTGCACACTTTTTCAATCGTGTTGGGAGGCAAGAATTCCGAGCGTGCGTTTCGGTATGTTGTGCTGACGGGTTTCATCTTTTGCAGTTGGGCGATGAAGCTGTCTACGGTACGCCTTGTCACATCCTGGACATTCATATCACCAATGACCGGATTGATGTAATTGTTGATGATCCCGGTGTTTCCAGAATAGGCTGAAAGCCCCCACCGCTTTGAACCGTAGAGTTCAACAAAATCTGCCAGGAAGTCACGGACAGTTACGCTGGATGGCGGAATGAAGGTTCCGTTGTTCATTTCATTCTCTACCTGTGCTTTTCTGGCCGCAGCCTCCTTCTTTGTTCCATAGGTTTCCCACTTCTGCCTTTTGACATCGGCAGAATCCGTATAGGTATATACGACGGCATACTTTTTACCGCGTTTTTGAATTGATGCCATAGCTCATGGCTCCTTTCAGGTATTGTCTCTGCCATCAAGCCAATCATCGAAAGCCTTCTTTGATATTCTCAGCCTGGTTCCAATCCGTACACATTTGAAGGTGCCGTTAGCACACATGTTATAGACGGATTTTTTGCTGACACCGAGAATTTCCACTACTTCCATAACGGAATAGCTTCTTTTTTCAGAGTTGGCTTTAAGGCCGTTTGTATTTATCTCAGCCACAGAGGGCCTCCTTTCTTTGGTGGCTGGGGAAAAGAGCCTGTGATGTCCTCACAAATATATTATACGGATTTTCCCCACTATCACCAACAAGTAAATTACATTAGGTTCTAATCCAAGTTCGATTCCCAATTCCGGGCCATTTCCTGCGCCCTCGCTTCAGGCCGCGTATTTGCAGGCTGCCGCTGTGCGGCACTTCCCCGGCAGGTACGCAAACGCATACTGTCAGCCGATCCTGTATAACTCCCGGACAAATCGATGCAGCCGCATTTGGGGGCGGCGTTTTCAAGGTTCAATAGATGGTTTTAACCGTTCACAAAATAAATACGGGGCCGTGTCCGTATTTTTTGCACGCACGAAAAAACTAAATATAGTATTTTTGTATTGACTTGCACAATATATTGTGTTACACTTTGCCCGTAAATGAGTTTTGCGCAATTTCCCTTTGGGCATAGGTCAATGATCTGTGTGTGGAGTGATCCACCTGCGCACGTTGTCAGGTTTGTACGTTTTTGTCAGTAGTATTGCTGTGCCATGAGAGCCGGCTGCTGCTGGCTTTTTTATTTTACGGGGTAGTAACGCCCCAATGCTGCGGGAATGACGAGTGTTTGCTGTGAGGCAAACACGCTGGATTTTACCAGAATCGTTGTTCCCGCTTTTTTTGCGCCCAAATGCCGAAAGGCTTTGAGGATATATCATCAAGAAAGGTGGAAACAAGAAATGAAATTCAGACGAAAATGGAAACCCGGAGGGCATCCCAGACGCTCCTTCCGACCGTACCACAGGTACAGAGAGAAGCGGCTTTTGAATAAGCCGCGCATCGGATATGAAACCGAGGAGGAATGCATCCATGGAAAACGCAAAGTGTTACGCTCCGCAAATTCTCGTCGGTACAGAAGGTCTGCCGCGTGAGCAATGGCTGGAATACCGGCGCAAGGGCATTGGCGGAAGTGACGCCGCTGCCGTTCTCGGAATTTCACCATTCCGTACCGGGCGGGATCTCTACTATGACAAGCTGAATATCGTCACAGCGGATGATGCCGAAAACTGGGTTCAGTTGGAGGTTGGAACTCTGCTGGAGCCGTTGGTTGCCAAGATCTTCGCCCATAAGACGGGCTATAAGATATACCGTCGGCCATTCATGTTCCAGCACCCGCTGTATCCCTGGATGCTGGCGGATCTGGATTACATGGTGGAACTGCCGGACGGTACAACAGCCATCCTTGAGATCAAAACCACGAATTACAACGCCAAGGATAACTGGTGGTACAACGGCGAGGAGATCGTTCCTATCTACTACGAATCGCAGGGGCGGCACTACATGGCGGTCATGAACATTGACCGGGTCTACTTCTGCTGCCTTTACGGAAATACGGAAGACGAGGCGATTATCCGCCGCATTGACCGTGATATGGCCTATGAAGAAGAACTGATCGCTTTGGAACGGGACTTCTGGGAGAATTATGTCCTCACAAAAACGCCGCCTCCCTATGTGGAGGAGGATGGTGACCTGATCCTCGAAAGCCTGCGGCGAAAGCTGGGGCCGGCAGACAAGGACGCGCCGCCTGTGCTGTTGGGACAGACGCAGTTTGGGCAGTTGTCCATGCTTCTTTCCCTGCAAGAGCAGAAAAAGGCGCTGTCGGCTGATGTGAGCAAGCTGGATAAGGACATCAAGCGGTTGAAGGGTATGCTCATCGAGAGAATGGGGACGAGCTGTACCGCCGTGTATAACGGTCTTGCGGAGAGCTACACCATAACCTACAATCCGGTACGCTCCGCAGGCATATCGAAGGACGCCTTAGAGCGCTTGAAGGACGAACACCCTGACATTTACGATCAGTATGTCACGGTGTCTGAATGGCGAAGATTCCATGTGAAAAAAGCTGCCTTGCAGGCAGCGTGAAAAGAAACGGAGGTGATGTGCTGTGAGCATTGTTGCAGCACTGGACAAGGTACTGTTTTTCAATGCGTCCAGCAAATATTCTGTCCTTCGGATGAAGACGGAGGACAGCAGCGTACCGGCAGAAGCCCGGAGTCCCTATCGCTATCACGACCACCTGATCCGCTTTACCGCCGTCGGCATCGAATTGCCGCAGACGGATACGGTGAAGATCGAGATGGATGGCGAGTGGAAGGACGGAAAATACGGGCTCCAGCTTCAGGTCGATCATTGGCAGGAGATTGTGCCGCCCACATTGGAGGGTGTCCGCAATTATCTTGCCTCCGGTCTGCTGAAGGGCATCGGAGAAAAGACCGCCGACGCGATCATTGAGAAGTTTGGCGTCAATGCGCTGGAGATTTTGGAACATCAGCCAGACCGGCTTCTTGAGATTCGCGGCATTACAAAGGAACGGCTTGCGGAGATCAAGGACGCCTATGCGGAAACCAGCCGGATGCGTGTCCTGATGACCCTGCTGGCCCCGTTCAAGGTCACCCCGACGACTGCGCAGAAGATCTATCAGCATTTCGGGCCTGCCTGCGCGGACATTGTGAGACAGAGTCCCTTCAATCTCTGTCAGGTGCCGGGATTCGGTTTTAAGCGTATTGACGCCATCGTGCAAAAATCCGGTGGAGACCTGCGTGATCCGAAACGTGTTCACGGTGCGCTGTTCTATGCGCTGGAGGACGCACGGACAAAGGACGGGCATCTCTATCTGGAGGCGGAGGCTTTGCTCAAAGCGGCTATGCAGCTGCTCAATGAGCGGATACCCCTCCCACAGATGCGCGTCCCCATGAGCCAGGTCGAACAGGAGCTGTCTGCCATGATCCGGCAGGACGAGGTGGTATCGAACCACGGCAATGTGTATTTGCCCAAGCAATTCCTGCAGGAGAGCGAAACCGCACAGAAAGCGGTAGAGCTGTTTCTGGCAAAGCCGACAGTGGTGGACATCACGCAGCCGTTGGAGCGAGTAAAGAATAGCTTAGGGCTCAACCTGTCCAAACGCCAGTCAGAAGGCGTGGAGATGGTGTTCCGGCATAACCTGTCCATTATCACAGGCGGCCCCGGCACCGGCAAGACCACGGTTCTGAAAACGGTGATCGAAGTGTACCGTCAGCTCTATCCGCGGCAGAAGATCGTACTCGGAGCGCCCACAGGTAAGGCGAGCCGGCGTATGGCGGAGGCAACGGGGATCGATGAAGCACAGACGCTCCACAGCATTCTGGGGCTTCACGGTGATTCGGAATCCAAGAAAGACCGGGAACGGAAACCGCTGGAGGCAGGGCTCCTGATCGTGGACGAGACTTCCATGGTCGATATGTGGCTAATCCATCAGCTCTTTTCACGCTTGCGCCCCGGAACCAAAGTCCTTTTGGTCGGTGACGCGGACCAGTTAGAGAGTGTGGGTGCCGGTGATGTATTTCACGAGCTGATCGGCTCCGGCGTTGTGCCAGTCACGGTGCTGGATGAGATCTTCCGTCAGGCACAGGATAGCCTGATCGCCCACAATGCCCGGTTTATCAACGAGGGTAAAACAACGCTCTACTATGGTGAGGACTTTGCCTTTCATAAGGCAGAGAGCCAGGAGGAGACTGCCGGCATCATCCGTGAGCTGTATCAGGAGCAGATCGCCGCAAAAGGAATCGAGCAGGTGGAGATTTTATCGCCGTTCCGCTCCGAGGGCGAGGCATCGGTCAACAGCCTGAATGAAGCTATCCGCGAGGAGATCAACCCCGCATCGCCGGAGACACCGGAGATCGTGTACGCCGGAAAGATATTCCGCCTCAATGACCGCGTGATGCAGATGCGGAATAATTACGACATCAAGCTGTATGACCGCTCCGGCAAGCAGGTCGGCGAGGGTATTTTCAACGGTGACATCGGCACGATCCGCAAGATCAGCGGTACCAATGTCGTGATCGAGTTTGACGGCCGCTATATGGATTGTCCGCAGGTGCTTCTGGATGATTTGGAGCTGTCCTATGCCATTACGATCCACAAATCCATGGGCTCAGAGTATGATACGGTCATCATTCCACTGCTGGCTGCCCATAATGTGCTCCTGACGCGGAATCTTCTCTACACGGCAATCACGCGTGCCAAGCGCCGCGTGCTGCTGGTGGGTGAAAAAAGGGCGCTGTATATGGCGATCCATCGGAGCCGAAAAGGAAAACGCAATACCATGCTGGGCGAACGCATCGCCCTCTACTATAAGGCAGTCACGCTCAAGGCTCTCCGTAACGAAGAGGGCGAAGAATGGCAGCGTGCCAGTTAATGTGAGATGAATGTGCAAAAAAACGCACAGTCATCTCTTATTTATTTTATGAAGGGAGTATCAAACCATGTCCAGAGAAAGAATTATGCTGACCCAAGCGATTCCTGCCGTGCAGCAGCTTCGCAGGGTGCAGGGCTTTGACCCGCTGCGCTTTCTGAAAAGAAACGCCAACGGCGGAATCGAGCTGGAGCCGCGCTATCAGCGGCTCTGGTTCCGATTGGCCTGCCCCGATGGGAAAATGCTGCTGAACCGGCTGCGGGTCACAGACCAAATCGCCGTTTATGAGGCGCAGGTATTTCTGTCCAGAGAGGACAACCAGCCCATTACCAATTTTACCGCGGCGGTGGAAAAGGCTCAGGCTCCTGCCGGACGCTATGTGCAGGCCGCGCAGGACGAGGCGCTGAAAACGGCGCTGGATAATGCAGGCTTCGGCATCCAGCTCTGTGAGATCAACCCCTCTGCGGCGGTAGATGCACAGGCCGATGGGAAACAGGAAGTCGCAACGGGCGCTGTAAATCGTCAGGAGACTGCTCCGGCGGTAAATAGAGCCGCAGCACCGCAGCGAGAAGATCCTATCGGCGAAAATCATCCGGTGCAGGCAGTGCCTACACTGCAAGAGGCTCAACCGCAGGAGGCGGCAAAGACGCACAGCGTAAAGCCGCAGGTGGTTCCCCCCGCCCAGCAGACGGAAAGCGTTTCAGACGCCATGAGTCTGCTGCAGGCGTTAAGTGGCGGAGCTGAGGCTTCTGAGCCTGATCCGGTTATGCCCCAAAAGGCGCAGGAGATTTCTTCGGAAACGGCGGAGCCTGCGGTCACGGAGCGGGCTGAAACAGCGCAGACGTTGAAGCCTGTCGTGGTCGATATGCCGGCAGCGGCATCGACAGCGGCTGCACCGAAATATTCGGACGATATGACGGTGGACGAGATCCTTTCGCTGATGACGGAAGAGGAAGCCGCGGAGCTGGTCGTGACCACCGGCGTCAATAAGGGCTGGACGATGGCACAGGTTTCTGAGCAGCGTCCCTCCAGCCTGAAATATTACGCCTATCTCTGTGAGGATTGCGGCAATATTATGAAGGCTGCCGCCATGCTTCTGATGGGCGGTTCGCAGCAGTTAAAGGCAAGCTGACCGCTTTCCATCCGTAAATTTCGCGTCTTGGGAGGGATGCTGGTTTGAATTACGGGAAAAAGCATGATCTCCCCTTTGGCATTATGGATGTGGCCGGGCTCCTCCGTCTGAATATCAGGCGGAGGGCTCCCGGTCAGGTGTATGTGGATTGCCCCATCTGCGGTGACCGCCGGGGAAAAATGAATCTGAACACGGCAAAAGACCTGTGGCGCTGTAACTACTGTGGTGAAGGCGGTGGAATGCTGTCCCTTTACGCAAAGGTATATGGCGTCAGCAATTCAGACGCTTATCGGGAGATCTGCGACGCTTTGGCGGTAAATGGTTTTTCACCGGACTATACCGTTCCGGAGAAGACGACGCCTGCGGAGGCCGAGCAGTCTGACGCGGCCTCTGTTCAGGAAGTGCATCAGACCCTCTCCATGCTGCTGTCCATGCTGACCCTCATTCCGGCGCACCGCGCACACCTCCAGTCTGTGCGGGGGCTGTCCGACGATGAGATCACACGCTTTGGCTTCAAGAGTACGCCGCCCCCTTTCCTGTGCCGCTCCCTGACCAATCGGTTGGTCAAGGCGGGCTGCAGGGTGCAGGGTGTTCCCGGCTTCTATGTGGATGATAACGGCTGCTGGACGGTCAAATTCCATCAGCGGACATCAGGCATCATCATTCCCATCTTCGGTGTAGACGGTCTGATCCACGGCGCACAGATCCGGTTGGATCACCCGCTCAAGGATAAAGACGATCCTCCGGAGAAAACGGGCGTGAAATACCTGACGCTGTCCTCCACGGGAAAGCGCATGGGAACGACCTCGGGGAGCCCCATTCATTTTGTGGGCGATCCATGCTCCCGCGTTGTATATGTGACGGAAGGCTGCCTCAAGGCGGATGTCGCTCACGCGCTGATGCACAGGACCTTTGTTGCCACGCTGGGAGTCAACAACACCGCCAAGCTGGATGAACTGTTTGCATTCCTGCACCGAAACGGAACGGAGGAGATCATCGAGGCGGAGGACATGGATAAGTACAGTAATGAAATGGTGGGAAAAGGCACATCGAAGATCTATGCGCTGGCGGCCAAGCATGGGATGCGCTGCCGCAGGCTCACATGGAATCCCAATTACAAGGGCATTGATGACTGGCAGCTTGCGCTGCGCCGCAAAGAACAGAAAATGAAGGAGGATCCAGGAATGACATTTAAGGAGCAATATCTTAACGGACTGTGCGGGCTGGAAATGCTGGAAACCTGTACGGAAAAATGGCATGCGATGAAGGTGGACAGTATTTCCCTACGGGACTATCTGGGGCTGACGGAGCAGGAATACGATGCGTACTTACAGACTGCCCCCGGCGTTTCTTTTCGGGAGCTGTTGGACAGTCAGCGTAAAACACAGCGGTTTCGTGTTTATCAGTTGGATCTGGAGCATGGCGAGACGCGCGCATTCGCCTTTGGCGGCATTGACGCGCTGCACAAGGCTGGCTTTCAGCAGCCGCCAGCGGCGGAATACACACTCGTTTACGACGGCGAGCTAACCTGCCCGGTCGGGCAAGATGAACGTGATATTCTGGAACGCATTTTTGCACGCTATAATCAGGCGTTCCCCCCGGACTATCGCGGCCGTAGCATTGCCCCATCCGATGTGCTGGAATTGTATGATGAAAGCGAGCGCAGATACTTCTACTGCGATATGGCTGGTTTTCCGCAGGTGAAATTCTCTCCCGCGCTGGCAAAGAAGGCTTGAATGCAGGCTTTACCGCAGACGATCCATTTAGAAATGGACGAGCAGAAGAGAAAGCAGCTGAAAGCCATGCTGGGAATCTGTCAAAGACTTGGGGCGGAGACACGGTATCATCCGGAACACCGTTATTTCACAGCTATGGTCTGGACTGGATGGGATACTCCCTGTGGAATGGGAGAGGCCCTTGCTGTCCAACAGAAAATCCAAAGAACAGCCGCTCAGTACCCGGCCGTCGTGTGCTATTGCTTCGACCCATTCAGCACACTGGTCTATACGGTTTGAGCGCAGTATGTAAGAAGGGACGCCTTGTGCCATTGGTACAGGAGCGTCCTTTTCTCATTTTTTATTTAGGAGGAATGTACGAATGGGCGCTTTTTCAAATATGGATTATGAGCTTCAAAACAGCGAGGCTGCCGTTTCCGACGCCTTTACGGAAGATGATGCTATGGATATGCCGCAGGCGGCAGTAAATTCTCCGGCCACAGATCCGACACCGGCTGCGGTGGCCAGCGAACCGGCAACCGCCCCCAATACCCAAAGTGAGGATGAGGCCCGCCGTGCGCACGAAGCGGCTGAAGCCAAGCGCAAAGCAGAGTGGGACGACAAGCAGGCGGAAAAGCGGCGGGCGGAACAGGCCGCGCTGGAAAGGTTGGATGCCATGGGCCCGGCAGAGCTGCTCAAGGCTGCCGCAAAGCGTGTGTCCGCAGATACGGAGAAGCTGACGCGGCGCAACATGAAGGAGAGCGTTGCCGAGTTTATCCAGACCAAGTGTATTGATGACCTCGGCTTTGCCCGGCTCACCATGCACCCGCGCAAAAGCATGATCCACTGTTTCCAGTACATCAGTCGGAAGGCATGGGATTATGTGCAGGACGAGCTGAAGGCAAACGGCATTCAGTCGGGCTCCAGTCAGCAGGCATACGGCTGCGATATTCCCGATGATCTTTGCTATCAGTGGGCGGAGGACTATTTCCGTGACCCCGATGCCAAGGAGGATCAGGGGGATGAAGAGGAATTTGTCCCGCAGCCCTATCGTGGGAAAACATCTTCCAAGTCCGTTTCCAAGAAGAAAAAGGAAGAAAAGAAGAAAGAGCCGGAGAAGAAGGAACCGCCGAAAAAAGCGGAAGCCGACGATGGGCAGATCTCGTTGGGTGACCTCTCCTCCTTTGGGGAGGCAGCCTGATGTATGCTTATAAAGGCTTTGAGCCGGATCTCTCCTGCCGTGGCTATCGGTTCGTCATGGGAAAGAATGTCACTCCGGAGGCAAACTGCGCCAGCAACGGTTTCCATTGTGCGGAGGACCCGCTGGATTGTCTTTCCTACTATGGTGACATGAATCGCTCCATTTACTGCTTGGTGCAGCCCGGCGGGGATATTGACGAGGACGATCGTGACTCCAAAATTGCCTGCACGGAACTGACAATCCTGCGGCGGCTGACGAGGAAAGAATTCTTTCTTCATGCACTTGCCTACATGGTGGATCACCCAGGCCGCAAGGTGAGCGACAAGGTACAGCGTGAGCACAGCACCAGCCGCAACGGCTATGCCATCGTTCGAGGCAAGACACCAACTGCATGTGGAAAACTGGGCGATGTTCTCGCATTTGCCAGAGAGCGGCGTGAAACCGAAGTAATCTGTCAGATTGCGGTCGTTGAGGTCGATGGAGAAAAAATCCTACCTGATGTATGGTATGACATTGATTTTGTGAAAAGAGAGGCGGTGCAGAAATGAAAAAAAGCAGTTTGCTGAAAATGAAGAATTTGCCTGCGACTGAAGAAATGCTTGCGGTTGCCCGCGAGGATGTGCCGGTCAAGGTCGGTTCGGGCTGGAACACTTTCTATCGATGCCGATACAGCGGTTTTGTACGAAGCGCGGTAGAGGACGGCATTTTGAAAGTCACCCTGTATGACCCGGATGCAATGCGCCTTGGCGGAACTCTGCCGGTCTATGAGATATTCATGGAGAAAGAAAAAAAGCAGTTCCTCACCTATGACCGTTCCCACGATAAGTGGCGGGCGGCAAAGATCGACTATCTGGAGTGGCAGGCGAAGGGATCCAATAACGTGTGGATCAGCGCCGTGGATGATGCACAGATCCGGCAATATCTAGTGTCGGATGAAAAAAGCGTATATCGGGCTATTCTGAAATTTCAGCGCGCCGTTCGTGATGCTGAACTGGAACGCCGGCACAGAAAGGAAACCGATCCGTGGGATGCAGAACTGTCTCAGACACCGCCGCTGCCGAAAGACTGGGAGCGATGGGTCAATAAGGTGGGCATTCAGGAAAACTACATCTTCTACGATTACCGCAGAGGCGGCGCAAAACACGGCTACTGCACCTACTGTGAGAAGGAAGTCGCACTGAAACGGCAGCCGTATCATAACAGAACAGAAACATGCCCTGAATGCGGTCACAGAGTAACCTTCAAAGCAAGGGGAAAGATGGCGGACTATCTGCACTCCCCAACAGAATGCGCATACCTGGCGCAGAAGTGTGGAGACGGGTTTGTGGTTCGCCAATTCCAGGTGAACAGGCAGTACCGAAAGGAAGAGAACGCCATCGTATCGAAAACCTCCTGCTTTGAGAAGCAGCGCATTTTCTACCGTGCGGATCTGACCTCACACCCGTATTACTGGGGCTGGTATAAGCAGCGCCGCGTCCGGTGGGTAGAGGGCATCGATGAGTACATCAACACAGGTATGGGCTATTCCTACAACGAGTATTGTTATCAGCCGGGGAGCATCTATGGAAAAACGCTTTCCAGCATTGCCCCATTTCTTGTGAGGACCGGATTGAGGGAGTATGTAAGACTTTGCCGGGGCTGTGTAAGCCCCAACTGGTACCTGTTTGCGTGGGGGAGGTTTCCCCGCATTGAGCAGATCTGCAAAGCCAATCTTCCGCGGCTGACCACGGAGTGCTTGGAAAATTTTGGAGCCGTAAAAAGCTGTATCCGGCAGGAGTCTGAAACCAGTCTCATCAAGGCATTGGCACTTGATACGCACCGGCTTTCGCGGCTCCGGACACTCAACGGCGGCGCCATTATGCTCGACTGGCTGCAGCGGGAGACGTGCAGCGGCAGAATCATCCCGGATCATGCGCTGCGCTGGCTGGAGCAGGAGAAGATCCATGTTTCCGATATCGACTTCATTCTGGATCGAATGTCGGAGCAGCAGGTCTGCAACTATCTTCAGCGTCAGAAAAGCGGCACACGGGATTCCCTGCGGCAGATTATTTTCACATGGCGGGATTACCTTTCCATGGCGGACAAGCTGGGAATCAACACTCATGATGAGATCGTGTACCGTGTCAAGCTGCTGCGCCAGCGTCATGATGAACTGGTGGAACAGCTGCGGAAAAGAGAACGGGACATGGAAGCTGCCGCAACAGCAAGAAAGTATCGGAAAATTGCAGGCATCTGCCGCTTGATCAAACCGAAATACGAATACACCGGCGAGGTGTATTCCATCGTTGTTCCGTCAGGTGTACGCGATATTATGCGCGAGGGCGATGCGCTTTCCCACTGTGTCGGCAAGTCAGACCGCTATTGGGAGCGCATCGAACAGCAGGAGGCATATATCCTGTTCCTGCGCAAGACCGCAGAGATCGACAAGCCGTACTACACCCTTGAGGTGGAGCCAAACGGCACGATACGACAGAAACGGACCTACTTTGACCGACAGAACGATGACCTTAAGGACGCGGAGAAATTCCTGAAGGAATGGCAGAAGGTTGTCTCCGAGCGCTTGACAGAGAGCGACCGGGAAAAAGCGGAAAAGAGCAAGGTCCTTCGCCTGCAGGAATTCGAGCAGCTGCGGCAGGATGACATTCGTATCCATACCGGCGACCTTGCCGGTCAGCGGCTGGTGGATGTTTTGGTGTCGGATCTCATGGAAACTGCGGCCTAAGCCGCAGCACAACACATTTGAACGAAGGAAAGGAAGTTGTAGAGAACATGAAAAACGGATTTACGATCACGCAGCGCAATGCTGTGGTGGAGCAGCATCTTTGGTGCATTGACACGATCATGGCGCAGTACGCCGCGTTTATGCAGACAGAACCCGTAGACCCCGATGATGTGTACCAGTCTTTGGCGGTACGCCTGATCCGGGCAGTCAACAGCTACGATCCCCGTAAAGGGTATCTGAAGGAGTACATCCTCTCCCAGCTCAAGCGGGAGATGGTTCGTATCCGGAGTACGCAGGCTGTCTATGGACTGACGCAGGCGCCGGCCAATATTGGCAGCACCATTGTTCCACTCACGATTGCGGCACAGCGGGAATCGTACTGGGAAACCTATATTGCTGTATAAAAGGAGTCATGTGAAAATGAAACAGTTGGGAAACCTCGCAGTTATTTGCGCCCAACGCCCGGAGCTGCTGATGCAGCTCCGGGACGGTCTGGTCTCGGTACAGGCGAAAAACCGTGCGGCGATGGAGGCTGTATGGAACGATGACGCACGGATCGAAAAGATGATCTATGAACTGAATTTCGGAGCATTCTCTAAGGAAAGGCTGGTGTAAGAAATGGAACAGAGTAAACAGCAGAGAATACGGGAATTGACAGACCGGCTGAATCGCTGCCGGTATGAATACTACAATCTGAACGCGCCGTCTCTGACAGACGCCGAATATGACGCGCTTTTTGATGAACTGAGTACGTTGGAAAAGGAAACCGGCTTCAGCATGACGAACTCGCCCACGCAGACGGTAGGCTGCTATCCCGCTGTCAGCGCCTTGGTGAAAACAGTGCATCCGATTCCGCTGCTGTCGTTGGATAAAACGAAGAGCAGTGCGGAGCTGCTGCGCTTTGCGGGAGAGCAGATGGTCATGCTGATGCTCAAGCTGGACGGCCTGACGGTAAAGCTGACCTATGAAAAGGGCCTTTTGATGGAGGCAGCTACCCGCGGCGATGGAGATACCGGTGAGAACATTACTCACAATGTGCTGGGGATCTCCGGCATCCCGGATAAGATCCCGTACAAGGAACGGCTGGTCGTTACCGGCGAAGCATTTATCCGCCCCAGCGATTTTGAGGCGTTAAAGGACACGCTGCGGGACGGAAATGGCGAACCTTATAAAAACGGGCGCAATCTGGCTGCCGGCTCTGTCCGACTGCTGGACTGCGGCGCCTGCAAGGATCGTCATGTGACCTTTATGGCTTTCAATGTGCTGGAGGGCTTTGAGGAATATCCCTGGAAGTCGCAACGGCTTCGGGCCATCGAACAGCTCGGCTTTCCCATTTGCAAGTATCTGGCGAGTAAGCAGGCGTTGACGCAGTTCGATATGGACGCCGGTATCCGGCACCTGCGGAAATACGCGCAGGAAAACGACATACCTATCGATGGCATTGTGGTCACCTACAACGACGCCGCCTATGCGAGATCCTGCGGTCGAACCGGGCATCACTATAAGGACGGGCTTGCGTTCAAGTTTGAGGATGACACCTATGAAACCGTCCTGCGCTCGATTGAATGGACGCCCAGCCGCACAGGGGAAATTGCTCCGGTAGCCATCTTTGACACGGTGGAGATCGATGGCTGCGCGGTATCCAGGGCAAGCCTCCACAACCTCTCTTTCATTGAGAATTTGGAGCTGATGCCAGGATGCCGTATCAAGGTGAGCAAGCGGAACCAGATCATTCCCCATGTGGAGGAAAATCTGGATCGGGACTGCTACGCCAGAGACAAAGTCGTTCCTGCCAGATGCCCATGCTGTGGGCAGCCCACTCGTATCCATACGACCAGAAATACCGTAAACGGGGTGGAAAAGGTCACGGCGGCGCTGTTCTGCGATAACGAGCATTGTGAAACGCGAAAGCTGCGCAAATTCGTTCACTTCGCAAGCCCGAAGGCGCTGAATATTATGGGACTTTCTGAGGCGATCCTGGAAAAGTTCATTGGAAAGGGTTGGCTTCACTCCTATATGGACATCTTTGCTCTGGACAAGCACAGGGCGGAGATCGTTCAGATGGAGGGTTTTGGAGAAAAATCCTGGCAAAATCTTTGGGACGCCATCCAGCACAGCCGCATTACCACCTTTGAGCAGTATCTGACCGCTATGGATATTCCCATGGTGGGCAGCACAGCCAGCAAAGCTATCTGCCAAAGGTTCCGCGGAAACCTTGCGGAATTTGAAACGGCCGTGTGCCAGAGCTTTGATTTTACACAGCTCCCGGACTTCGGAGAAACGCTGCACAGGAATATCCATCAATGGTTCCGCAGCGAGGAAAACTGGACGATCTGGACGGAGCTGCGGCGGTTGGTGTGCATTAAGACCTATCAGCCGCCTGCGGCCAGCACCGATATGGGCAATCCCTTTGTCGGAAAGACCCTTGTGGTGACCGGCAAAGTTGAGCCATACACCCGCGATGGGATCAACGCAAAAATCGAATCTCTGGGCGCTCATGCCGGCAGCTCGGTGAGCAGCAAGACGGATTATCTGATCTGCGGCGAGAACGCCGGAAGCAAGCTGGCAAAGGCACAGGAGCTTGGAATCAAGATTCTGTCGCCAGATGAGTTCTTCCGCATGGCCGGAGAAAGTGCATAAGGATATAGCGGGAGACTGGCATACAGTCTCCCGCTCAGTCTGTCGAAAAAGTCCGGCTGGAGCTGGGCTTTTTCTGATAGATATGGTAGAATGGGCAAGGGTGATGAAAGATGCTGGAACGCGGGAAAATGGATCGAGATCTGGTAGAGTTCGTAGTCATAGACCAACTGGTGCCGAAGGAGCATTTGCTGCGAAAGATAGATGCAGCGGTGGACTTCACACAGCTGTATGAAATGGTGGAGCCGCTCTATTGCGAGGATAATGGACGCCCCAGCATCGATCCGGTGGTGTTGTTCAAGATGGTGCTGATCCAGCATCTGTACAGCCTTCCCTCACTGCGGCGGACTGCGGAAGAAGTCAGCGCAAACAATTGCTATCGCTGGTTTCTCGGTTATCCCTTGCAGGAGGAAACGCCGCATTTTTCCACGGTGAGCTATAACTTCCGGCATCGCTTTACAGAGGAAACAGTAGACAAGGTCTTTGCATGGATACTGAGCGAAGCAGCACAAGGACATCTGCGGACGTCCGGATGTGGAGGATGACGAGCACGACGTGACCATCACGGACGACGAAATCATCATTCACGACGGGCTGGATACCATCCGTTGGAAGGTGGGCGAGGCTACGCCGGAAGTTCCGGTGTAAAACGCGGACTTGCGATTTAGACGCGGACATGTTATCCTATACAAACTGAGTCAGCAAATCAGGAGGAAGAACCATGAAAAAACAGAAAACAAGAGAAGACGCTTTCAACTGGATTCTTGAGAATTTTTCCGTCGACGGTGCCGCGGGCAGAATCATCAGCAACATTCTGGAATATGCGGATGACCTCTCTGAAGAAGAGCAGGTCGAGTTTATGAACAAAATGCTGGATGGAACCATCGGCCTGACCGAGGATGAAATCGAGAACCTCTGTTGGAATGCGTAAAAAAAAAGAAAAAGCGGCAGCCCCATAGTGGGACTGCCGCTTCAGTCTGTCGAAAAAGTCCGGCTGGAGCTGGGCTTTTTCTGATAGATATGGTAGAATGGGCAAGGGTGATGAAAGATGCTGGAACGCGGGAAAATGGATTGAGATCTGGTAGAGTTCGTAGTCATAGACCAACTGGTGCCGAAGGAACATTTGCTGCGAAAGATAGATACAGCGGTGGACTTCACACAGCTATATGAAATGGTGGAGCCGCTCTATTGTGAGGATAATGGACGCCCCAGCATCGACCCGGTGGTGTTGTTCAAGATGGTGCTGATCCAGCATCTGTACGGACTTCCCTCGCTGCGGCGGACAGCGGAAGAAGTCAGCGCAAACAATTGCTATCGCTGGTTTCTCGGTTATCCCTTGC
>OLWB01001114.1_pt1 | contig 26369 bp, 19 predicted proteins | sample 1673331 | NCBI WGS metagenome assembly OLWB01 (sample SAMEA3178943, study PRJEB25190) | human gut metagenome | biome: human gut; feature: human-associated habitat; material: faeces | place: Austria | collected 2013
GATTTTGAACATTTCCCGCGCAGAGGTGGAACATCTCTGTAAAGTATATCAACTTGACTACGTGACGGACTCCACGAATTTGACGGTGGACTACACGCGCAATAAGCTGCGCCACAGCGTGCTGCCGGTGCTGAAGGACGTAAATCCGCAGATGACGCAGGCGACGTCCCGCTTTGCGGAGAGCATGCGGTTGCAGAATGAATTTGTGTTTTCGTGCGCGAATGAATTGCTCTGTAAAGCGAAAACGCCTTACGGGTATGACTTGAAAATTTTGCGGAGCGCACACGAGGCGGTGCTGCGCGCGGCACTGGAACTGCTGTTATCGTCTTACGGGCGGCTCTCTTATGAGCACATCTGCAGGGCGGCGGGCTGCGTTTTCATGGGCGGCAGCCTCTCTTTGCCGGGGGACATCGTGCTGGAGGCGAAGCAGGACACGCTCACGGTGCGAAAAAACCGGGAGATAAAAGACCGGAATGTGTTTTCTGTTCCGCTGAGAGCGGGCGAAAACGTGCTTCCGAACGGGAAAACGCTGTTTGTGGAGAAAAAAATTCCCGAAAAAGAAGAAATCAACCGGAAAGTTCATAATTTGTTATTCCAAAACTTTTCGGATTGTGATAGAATTACGAATGTTCCGAGAGTACGGACGCGGCGCGCGGGCGATGTTTTCAGACCCGCAGGGCGCGGCGTGACGAAATCGGTCAAAAAAATCCTGAATGAACTGCGCATTCCGGCGGCGGCGCGCGACCATTTGCTGCTACTTGAAAAAGACGGTGAGATCATCTGGATCGAAGCGGTCGGCGCGGCGGAGGGCTATGCGGCAAAGCCGAATTTTCCGGCACTGGAGCTTACGGTGACGGACACGGCAGGCATAACCCGCATATAAAGCGGAAAGAATTTTGAGGAAAGGGTCATCCGAATGGAAAACACAATGTTAAACGATATCAAGGAAGTTTTGTACAGCGAAGCGTACATCGACAGCATGGTCAAGCGCGTGGGCGCGGAAATTTCCCGCGATTACGCCGATAAAAACCTGCTGCTTGTCAGCGTTTTGAAGGGTTCTGTCGTCTTTATGGCAGACCTTATGCGCGCCATTACGATTCCGGCCCGCATCGATTTCATGTGCGTTTCGAGCTACGGCTCCGGCACGAAGACCTCCGGCGTTGTCAAGATCATCAAGGACCTCGACATCAACCTGAAGGGCTATGATATCGTGATTGTTGAGGATATTCTCGACAGTGGCAAGACGCTGCACTACCTTGTAAACCTTTTGAAAAGCCGCGAGCCGAACAGCATTGAGATCTGCACGCTGTTCGATAAGCCTGAGCGCCGCGAGGTGGAGGTCTACGCCAAATACAAGGGCTGCGATATTCCCGATGCGTTCATCGTGGGCTACGGTCTCGATTTTGATGAGAAATACAGAAACCTGCCGTTTGTCGGCGTTTTGAAACCTGAAGTCTACGGTGAAGTCTAAGCTTCCGTTTTGATAAAAAAGTTTCTGTTTCTATTTAAGGATACACTTTGTATCCAATTTGATTTCCGGGAGGTCGGAACTTGAACGGCAACAACAAAAAAATCATTCGCAATCTTTTGATCTACCTCGGCATTCCGATTTTGCTCGTCGTGCTGCTTTTGCTTCTGTTTGACCGCGGGGCAGACCAGACGGGGCTGAAATACTCCGATGTACTGTCTTACTTTGAAGACGGCAAGGTGAGCGCATACTCGCTGAATCTGGGCACGGGCGAGATGAAGCTGACCGTGACAGAGGACAGCAGCAAAAAGGAATCCGTTGTGCGCTACACGGTGCCGAACGTGAACCTGTTCTACAACGACGTTTCGGACTACATCAAGTCGTATAACGAGGAACATCCGAATAACCGCATGACGCAGGATGTCATCCGTCCGGCGGAGACGAGCTGGCTTGTCAGCCTCATTCCGACGTTGCTGATGATCGCGCTGCTTGTGGCGTTCTGGGTATTCATGATGAAGCGCATGGGCGGCGGCGGAGCCGGAAACCAGATGAATTTCGGCAAAGCGAAAGTCAAGCAAATAAACGACGAAAAGCGCCGCACGACGTTTGCGGACGTGGCGGGCGCAGACGAAGAAAAGGAAGAGCTGCGCGAAATTGTGGAGTTCTTAAAACGTCCGAATAAGTATAACGAGCTCGGTGCGCGCATTCCGAAGGGCGTGCTGCTCGTTGGCCCTCCGGGCACCGGTAAAACGCTTCTGGCGCGCGCCGTTGCAGGCGAGGCCGGCGTGCCGTTCTTCTCCGTTTCGGGTTCCGACTTCGTGGAGATGTTCGTCGGCGTCGGTGCATCGCGTGTGCGCGACCTGTTCGACAAAGCCAAGAAAAACCACCCGTGCATCATCTTCATCGATGAAATCGATGCCGTGGGCCGCCAGCGCGGCGCGGGTCTCGGCGGCGGCCACGACGAACGTGAGCAGACGCTGAACCAGCTGCTCGTTGAGATGGACGGCTTCGGCGCGAACGAGGGTGTCATCATGATCGCGGCAACGAACCGCCCGGATATTCTGGACCCGGCTTTGATGCGTCCCGGCCGTTTCGACCGCCAGGTGATGGTGGGCTACCCGGATGTGCGCGGCAGAGAGGATATTCTGCGCGTACACGCAAAGGGCAAGCCGCTTGCACCGGATGTTGACCTTTCCACCATTGCAAAATCCACCGCCGGCTTTACCGGTGCGGACCTTGAGAACCTCTTAAACGAAGCGGCGCTGCTTGCAGCCCGCAAGGACCACAAGTCCATCACGATGGAGGAAATCGAGGAAGCGACGATCAAGGTCGTTGTCGGCACCGAAAAGAAGAGCCGCGTGATGACAAACAAAGAGAAGAAGCTGACCGCGTACCACGAGGCAGGACACGCCATTGCGACGTACTTCTGCGATTCGCAGGACCCGGTGCACCAGATTTCCATCATCCCGCGCGGCATGGCAGGCGGCTACACGATGCACCTGCCGACGGAGGATAAGTCCTACCAGAGCCGCAACGAGATGCGCGAGGAGCTTATCGTGCTGCTGGGCGGCCGTGTGGCGGAAGCCTTGGTGCTTGACGATATTTCCACGGGCGCATCGAACGACATTGAGCGCGCCACGAAGATCGTCCGCGCGATGGTCACAAAGTACGGCATGAGCGACCGTCTTGGTCCGATCACGTACGGTGCGGACAGCAGCAATCCGTTCCTCGGCAAGGAGATGGGTCATGTCTCGAACTATTCCGAGGAGACCGCCGCGGAGATTGACGAGGAGATTAAGTCCATCATCTGCGACGCGTACGATAAGACGAAGAAGGTGCTCTCCGAACACATTGACCTGCTGCACCGTTTGGCGGGTGTGCTGTTTGAGCACGAAAAGCTGGACGCCGACGAGTTCCTTGACGTGATGAACGGCAAGCTGCTGCCGAGCGCACAGACTGCCGCTGCGGGCATCATCCCGGCAGAAGCGGCAGCGCCGGAAACGACAGAGCTGCCGACCGAAGCGCAGACGGAACCGGAAGCGAACACGAACGAATAAATTTTTGACGAAAGGGAATGTGCTCATTTGCATTCCCTTTACGTTTGTTTATGGGCAATCCCGTGCGGGTATTATTTTGCCCGCTTGAGGAAAGGAACATGGTGAATGGCTAAAAAGCAAACCTACGGCAACGACAGTATCAAAAGCCTGAAGGGCGCGGACCGTGTACGCCTGCGTCCGGCGGTCATATTCGGCTCAGACGGTCTCGACGGCTGCGAGCACGCGATTTTCGAGATCCTCTCGAACTCCATTGATGAGGCGCGCCAGGGCTACGGCAAGGAGATCACCGTCACGCGCTATGCCGACCACTCCGTGCAGGTGGAGGACCACGGCCGCGGCATCCCGGTGGATTACAACAAGCGTGAGGAGCGCTACAACTGGGAGCTTGTGTTCTGCGAGATGTATGCGGGCGGCAAGTATAACAACAATGACGGCGGCAACTACGATTACGCGCTGGGTCTGAATGGTCTCGGTCTGTGCGCCACGCAGTATGCCTCCGAATACATGGACGCGGATATTCGCTACGACGGCTTCCGCTATACGCTGCACTTTGAGCACGGTGAGAACGTAGGCGGGCTCAATAAGGAGCCTTACGGCAAGAAGGCCACGGGCTCGCGCATTCGCTGGAAGCCGGATATCAAGGTGTTTACGGACATTGACGTGCCGGCGGACTATTACACGGACATCATCAAGCGGCAGGCCATCGTCAACGCGGGCGTGAAGTTTGTTTTCAAAAATGAAGTTTCGCCGCGCAAATTCGAGACGACGGAATTCTGCTACGAAAACGGCATTTTAGATCATGTGCGCGAGCTGGTGGGCGAAGATGCGCTGACCTCCGTGCAGTTCTGGCAGTCCGAAAAGCGCGTGCGCGACCGCGAAGACCTGCCGCTTTACAATGTGAAGATCAACGCTGCGGTAGCATTTTCCAACCGCGTGCATTTGACGGAATACTACCACAACTCGAGCTGGCTGGAATACGGCGGCGCGCCGGACAAGGCTGTGCAGAACGCGTTCGTGTACCAGATTGACGCGTATTTGAAGCAGAACGGCAAGTATAATAAATCCGAAAGCAAAATTAAATTTCAGGACGTGGAGGATTGCCTTGTTATCGTCATGTCCTCGTTCTCCACAATGACCTCCTATGAGAACCAGACAAAGAAGGCCATCAACAACAAGGGTATTCAGGAAGCGATGGTGGAGATGCTCCGCCATAATCTCGAAATTTATTTCATCGAAAACCCCATTGAGGCGGAGAAAATCGGCGCACAGGTGCTTATCAACAAGCGCTCCCGCGAGGACGCCGAAAAAACGCGCCTCAACTTAAAGGGCAAGCTGACGGCCAAAATGGATATCACGGGGCGCGTGGCGAAGTTTGTGGACTGCCGCAGCAAAGACGTTTCCGAGCGTGAGATTTTTATCGTGGAGGGCGATTCCGCTCTCGGTGCGGTCAAGCAGGCGCGCGACCCGAACTATCAGGCCGTGATGCCGATCCGCGGCAAAATTCTGAACTGCCTGAAAGCGGATTATGACAAGATTTTCAAAAGTGAGATCATCACCGATCTCATTAAGGTGCTCGGCTGCGGCGTGCAGGTAAAGTCGAAGGCGAACAAGTCCATTGCGTCGTTCGACATCAACGCGCTGCGCTGGAGCAAGATCATCCTGTGCACCGATGCCGACGTGGACGGCTTCCAGATCCGCACGCTGCTGCTGACGATGCTGTACCGTTTGACGCCGCAGCTCATCGAAGAGCACAAGGTGTTCATTGCGGAATCGCCGCTTTATGAAATTACGGCGAAGGATAAGACGTATTTTGCGTACAACGAGCGCGAAAAGGATGAGTTTTTGACGCAGCTTGAGGGCCAGAAGTTTACGATTCAGCGCTCGAAAGGTCTGGGTGAAAACGACCCGGACATGATGAACCTGACGACGATGAACCCGAAAACGCGCAGGCTGATTCAGGTGAAGCCCGGCGATGCCGAAATGACGGCGCAGATGTTTGATATCCTGCTGGGCGATAATCTTACGGGCCGTAAGGACTACATTGCGACCCACGGCAGCGAGTACCTCGATGACCTCGATATTTCTTAAAGCTCTGACGAAAGGAAGCGTAAAGCATGGCAAGAAAAAAACAGCCGAAAAGAGAAAATACGCCGAAGATGCAGGGCTTTATTGCGGGCGCGGGTGAAATTCAGGCGCAGGACATCAACGACACGCTGCGGCAGAACTACATGCCGTATGCGATGAGCGTTATTATGTCCCGTGCCATCCCGGAGATTGACGGCTTTAAGCCCTCGCACAGAAAGCTTCTCTATACGATGTACAAAATGAACCTGCTCGGCTCGGCGCGCACGAAAAGCGCGAACATCGTCGGTCAGACGATGAAGCTGAACCCGCATGGCGACAGTGCGATTTACGACACGATGGTGCGTCTTTCCCGCGGTTACGAGGCGCTTTTGCACCCCTATGTAGACTCTAAGGGCAACTTCGGTAAGTTTTATTCCCGTGACATGGCGTGGGCGGCTTCCCGTTACACGGAAGCGCGCCTTGACCCCATCTGCCGCGAGCTGTTCCGCGATATCGACAAGGACACCGTGGATTTTGTCGACAATTACGACGGCTCCATGCAGGAGCCTGTGCTGCTGCCGACAACGTTCCCGAACGTGCTGGTCTCGGCCAACATGGGCATCGCTGTCGGCATGGCGTCGAATATCTGCTCGTTCAATCTGGCCGAGGTCTGCCGCACGGCGATCGCGCTCATCAAAAACCCGAACGCGGATCTGCTGGACACGCTTCCGGCCCCGGATTTCCCGACGGGCGGCGAAATTCTCTACGATCCTGCCCAGATGCAGCAGATCTACGAAACGGGCCGCGGCTCGTTCCGCCTGCGGGCAAAGTGGCGCTATGTCAAGGACGGGAACATGATCGAGATCTACGAGATCCCCTACACAACGGCCACGGAGATCATTCTGGACAAAGTCGCCGAGCTGATCAAGGCAAATAAGATCCGCGAGATCAGCGATATGCGCGACGAAACCGACCTGAACGGTCTGAAGCTCACCATCGACTTGAAGCGCGGCGCGGACCCGGACAAGCTCATGCAGAAGCTGTTCAAGACGACGACGCTGCAGGATGCGTTTGGCTGCAACTTCAACATTCTCATTGCCGGTATGCCGCGCGTGATGGGCGTGCGCGAAATTTTCTCCGAGTGGACGGCGTGGCGCACCGAATGCGTCCGGCGCAGACTCTATTTCCAGATGAACAAAAAGAAGGACAAGCTGCACCTGCTGAAGGGCCTCGGCAAAATTCTTCTCGATATCGACAAGGCCATCCGCATCATCCGCGAGACGGAGCTGGATGCGGAGGTCGTCCCGAACCTCATGATCGGCTTCGGCATCGATCAGGTACAGGCGGAATACGTTGCGGAGATCAAGCTGCGCAACATCAACAAGGAATTCATCCTGAACCGGTTGAAGGAGACGGAGTCCCTTGAAAAGGAGATCGCCGACCTCGAAGCGACGCTCGGCTCTGAGAAAAAGGTGCAGGCGCTCATCTGCAAGGAGCTGGAGCAGGTCGCGCAGAAATACGGTAAGGAGCGCAGGACGACCCTTGTGTATGACCACGAGCTTCCGCAGGAGCCGGACGACGAGCCGGAAAACGACTATCCCGTCACGGTCTTCCTCTCCCGCGAGGGCTATTTCAAGAAGATCACAGCGCAGTCGCTGCGGATGTCCGGCGAACAGAAATTCAAGGAGGGCGACAGCCTGCTTCTGACCCGCCCGGCGCAGAACAGTGAGGAGATGCTGGTCTTTACCGACAAATATCAGGTCTACAAGACGAAAATTTCCGATTTTGCCGACGGAAAAGCCTCCACGCTCGGCGATTTCCTGCCCGGTAAGCTCGGCTTCGATGAGGGCGAGAGCTTCCTGACGGTCATTTTCCCCGGAAAATACGAGGGCAATCTGCTCTTCGTCTTTGAAAACGGCAAGGCGGCGAAGGTCGCTGCGAGCTGCTATGACACCAAATCCAACCGCAAGCGGCTGACGGGCGCATACTCCGACAAGAGCCCGCTCCGGGCCGTGATCGATCTGCCGGAGGAAAAGCAGATCGTCATCCGCGCAACGGACGGGCGCGTGCTCGTGTTCTCCACGGCGCAGCTTTCCGCCAAGACCACGCGCGCGACGCAGGGCGTCGCTGTGATGAGCCTGAAGCGAAAGGCCGCCATCGAATCGGCCGCGGAGCTGGAAAAAACACCGCTCAGCAACGTAGGCCGCTATTCGGCCCGGACGCTGCCCGCCGCGGGCGCGCTCCTGCGCGGAGAGGACGTCGGCGAAACACAGATGAAGCTGGATATCTGATAAAAAAGAAGTACGGGAGGACGACGGTTTGAAACGTGAAACGCTCAAGACCATCTGGCAGATGGGATGGAAGATCACCCTTGGCAGCGCCATTTTCGCACTCGGCTTCGATCTGTTTCTGGAGCCGAACAATCTGAACGTCGGCGGCATGAGCGGTCTGGCGATGATCCTGCGCGAGCTTCTGGGCTTCGGCCAGATCGGCGTGATCACTATGCTTTTGAACGTACCGCTGTTTGTCCTCGGCGCAAAGAAGCTTGGCAGAAAATTTCTGTTCGGTTCGCTGTCCGGCATGCTGCTGAGCTCCGTATTCATCGATCTGTTCGCCTTTATCCCCGCGCCGAAAACGGAAATTCTGCTCGACAGCCTCTATGGCGGCATTCTCGTCGGGCTTGGCATCGGCCTTGTGTTCCTGTCCGGGGGCACGACGGGCGGCTCCGATATCGCAGCCAGACTGCTGCGCCGCCGCTTCCGCTCGGCCAGTCTCGGCAAGGTCATGCTGGCGATCGACCTGTTCATCATCACGCTGACCGGCATCGTGTTCCACGATCTGTCCAAGACGCTCTACAGTGCGCTTCCGCTGGCGGCATCGTCGTTCGTGATGGATCAGCTGCTCTACGGGCTGGATCATTCGACCGTCGCGCTGATCATCTCCGAGCACTACCAGACCGTCTCCGAGCAGATCGGAACCCGGCTCGACCGCGGCGCGACCGTACTGGAGGGCAGCGGCAGCTATACCGGCAGTCCCCGGCCCGTGCTGATGTCCGCCGTGCGGCAGAAGGAGCTGCCGGAGCTGAAATCCATCGTGCGTGAGATCGATCCGGACGCGTTTGTGATCCTGCTTCCCGCGCACCAGGTCCTGGGCGAGGGCTTCCGCGTCTCGGGTGAGGAATTATAACGGCAAGGAGGGGCTGCTTTGAAACGCTGGATGATGACGGCTGCGCTTGCTCTGCTGCTGGCAGCCCTGTGCGGGTGCAGCAGGCTGGTCCCGTCCTCCTACACCCTTGTGACCCCGCACAACACGGGCACAAAGGCCGAGCCGCAGAGCGACGTGCTGACGGTTCGCGATTATAAATCGCTCAAGAACGCCCTGCGGACGCTCGTGCAGAACGGCGTGGAGCATGGCGTGATCCATACGAGCCAATATTCCGGCGACGTCGAGGAGGATCTTCCCGCCGCCGTGTACGAGTTTTCGCGCGAGGATCCGATCGGCGCGTACGCCATCGACTATATCACGCACGACTGTACGCTGATCGTCGCCTATTACGAGATCAGGATCGATATCACGTTCCGCGATGTGCGCACGCCGCTGGACGAGATCGAATATGTCGGCAGCGAGTCGGAGGCAAAGCGTCTGCTGTGTCAGGCGCTGGAGAATTACGACGACCATCTGACGCTCTACGCGACCTATCCGGGCCAGCCCGACTATGCGGCGCTTGTGCAGGATTACTGCGGCGCGCATCTGAAGGAGCAGTCCGCGCAGCCGGAGCTGACCGTCACGTCCTATCCGGCTGACGCCCGCAACCGCATTGTGGAGCTGGTATTCGACTATCCGGCCTCCCGGCTGGAGCTGCGGAGTATGCAGCAGGACGTATCCGAGAGTCTGCGCGCGGCGGAAATTTATGTCCGCTACTGCACGAGTGAGACGGAAAAGGCCTCGCTGCTGTTTACGTATCTGGCCGAGCGCTTCCCATATCAGGAGGGCACCAGCCGCACCCCGGTCTATTCTGCGCTCTGCCAGGGCATTGCCGACAGCAAAAGCATGGCGCAGAGCTGGCAGCTGCTGTGCGATGAGGCGGGCCTTACCTGCCAGACCGTCAGCGGTATGCGCGGCAGCGAAAGCTATTACTGGAACATCATGCAGCTTGACGGCGGCTACTGCCACGTTGATATCCTGCGCGACCTGCTTGGCGGCGGAACGCTCCGGCTGCGCTATGACGAGGATATGACGGGCGAATATTACTGGGATCAGCCCCAGACGCCTGCCTGCCCGGCACCCGTTCCGGAGGAGCCGCCCGTCGAGGACCCGGAAGAGTCTGCGCCTCCCGCTGAGGAAGACCCCGGCACAGCCGTTCCCCCTGACGAGGAGCCTGCACCGCCGGAGGAGCCGCAGCCTCCCATTTCTGACGAGCAGACCTGACAAAATGCCCGGACGCGCTGCCGTCCGGGCATTTTCGTGCCATGCTCCGCAGGATAAGGGAAGCCTTGCGCGGCTGCGCGGGATGTGGTAAGATAAGAAAAAACAAAGGAAGCGCATTGCATGGAAACACAGAGGCTGCCGGAGGGCGTGGAGCTTTCCTATACGGACCGCGCCGTGCATCTGACGACGAACGGCGCGCTTATGACCTATCTGCGGCAGCGGGGCAACGGCTCGCTGCCGCTCAGCCGCATGATTCTGGACGGCTACGCGGCGGAGCACGGCGCGCAGCTGCACATTACGGAGCGCTCCATGGCCACGGAGCTGCTGATCCACGCGTATCTGGACGGCATTTTTGACCGCTGGATGCGCGCCGGAGAGGCGCACGGGCATCAGGACAGAAGGCTTTACAAAACGGCGAAGCGGCTGAAAAACGCGACCGCCGTGATCGATATGGGCGAGCGCAGCGTCGACGCGAACCGGTGGGTCTTCGACCTGCTTGCCCCCGGCTACGGGATTCTCTGCTTCCTGCTGGGAAGCCGGGCGTGAGGAGTCTTTATGAATGCATTGACGGAAAAACGATATCTGACGCTGCCGGAGCCGTCCGCCGGAGATACGCTTGCCGCGCGGGAACGGCTGCTGGCCGCGCTGCCGGAGGGCTGCCGGCTGACGCTCGGGTGTATGCAGCAGCTGTATCCGGTGCTGCACGAGGCGGGCTATCGCGTTACGGTGACGCTCTGCCCGGGTGCGGGCGGGACGGATGTCGTGCGCGTCGAGCCGGGGGACACGACAGACCGGAATTATGGTCTTTGCCTCGATATCGGCAGCACGACGATGCAGATGGAGCTTGTCGACCTGCTCTCCGGGAAGACGCTTGCGGAGGCAGACTGTACCAACAGCCAGACGCAGTTCGGCGCGAACATCCTCGACCGCATTCTGGCCGTGAAGGAGAACCCTGACAATCTGCACACGCTTCAGGTGCTGACGCTTGACGACGTGCGGCAGATGATCGAGCGCTGCTGCGCGCAGGCTGGTGTTTCGCCGGAGGCTGTCTCGGCCATGACGGTCGGCGGCAATACGACGATGCTGCACTTTTTCCTCGGCTGCGACCCGTGGCAGGTGTTCCAGAGTCCCTATACGCCGGTATTTTTTGACCCCGGCGTTCTGCGCGCGTCCGAGCTTAGACTTCCCATCGCGGGGAATATTTTCTGTATGCCCGCGATTGCAAATTACCTGGGCGGCGATATCACGAGCGGTCTTCTGATGACGGATCTCGACACGCGGGAGGATCTGGCGCTGTTTCTCGATATCGGCACAAACGGCGAGCTGGTGCTCGGCTGCCGGGAATTTCTGCTCATGGGAGCAGGAGCCGCCGGGCCTGCGCTTGAGGGCGCGGTCAGCAGATCCGGTATGCGCGCCGAGCCGGGCGCGATCTGCCGCATCAAAATCGGGCCTGACAACCGGCTCCGGTACGAGACGGTCGGGGGTCTCGCGCCGAAGGGCATCTGCGGCTCCGGCATTCTCGATCTGATTGCGGAGGGGTTTCTGTCCGGCTGGATCGATTCGGCGGGAAATCTGCAGAAAAGCGCCTCGCCGTGCATCCGCGACGTGTGGGACGACACCAGACAGCGCAACGTCCCGGCCATCATCTACGCCTACGACGGCAATGTGCCGCTCTATTTTACACAGGACGACATCGGGGAATTTCTGACCTGCAAGGCCGCCGCGCATACGATGGTCGCGACGCTTCTGGAAAGCGTGAACGTCAGTCCGTCGGAGATCGGCGCGTTCTATCTCGCGGGCGGCTTCGGGACGCATTATGATCTGGAATCCGCGATCACGGTCGGTCTGTACCCCGATCTGCCGCGCGAAAAATTCAAAATTCTCGGCAACTCCTCCCTCGCAGGCGCAAAACGCCTGCTGCTGGATACGGGCTGCCGGGCGCGGCTGGATCAGATCCGCGCGCTTGCGACGTATGTGCAGTTCGGGGAGATGGAAAAATTCGTAGAGAATATGCAGGCGGCCAGATTCCTGCCGCACACGGACGCGTCGCGCTACCCGAGCGTGATGCGGAGGCTGCGGGAACGCGGCAAGACTTTCCCTCCGGGGAAGCTGGCTGCGGAGCGAAGCGGAGCAGACTGATGCGGTTGAGGCAGTTGTATTTTGCTTGAGATTTCCAAAAATTGAAACTGTTCCCCGGCCCTCATCCGGCCCTTCGGGCCACCTTCTCCAGTGGGGAAGGCTTTCGGTGCGCGCCCGCAGCTTTCTGTTGTTTTTTGTGGATACCTGTGATAAAATAAAAAAAGAAATCAGAAACGGAAGGATTTCCGCATGATTCAAATCGAAACAACATCGCATGACCCGTATTTTAATCAGGCGTTTGAGGACTATGTGTTCCGCACCTACCGTGAGGGCGATGTGCTGCTGCTGTGGCGCAACCGGCCTGCTGTCGTCGTCGGGTGCTATCAGAATATCTGCCGGGAGGTGCATATGCGTGCGCTTCTGGACAGGGGTATTCCCGTCGTGCGCCGGATGTCGGGCGGCGGGACGGTCTATCATGACCTTGGGAACCTCAACTATACGCTCATATCCGACCAGACGGGGCCGCTCGACTACGACCGCTGTCTGGAGCCGGTCATCCGGGCGCTGAACGCGCTCGGCGTTCCGGCGCAGAAAAACCGCACCTGCGATATCGCCGTGGACGGCAAAAAAATCTCCGGCAGTGCGCAGAAGATCGCGGGCGGGCGCGTCCTGCACCATGGGACGCTGCTGTTTGATTCCGACCTGTCGCTGCTGGATGAGATCACGACCGGCAGGAAAAACGACGCGTTCTGCTCCAAGGGAACGGAATCGGCCATCTGCACGGTCACGAATCTGCGCCCTTATCTCAAGGACGACTGCGAGATCGTCACGTTCGCAAAGCGGCTGGCGGAGCAGCTGCTGCCGCCCGGCTCGGAGCAGATCCGGCTGACAGAGCCGCAGCTGGCCGAGGTACGGAGGCTTGCGGATGAGACTTATCATGCGTGGGACTGGACGTGGGGCAAGACCCCGGCCTTTACGTATGAAAAGAGTGCCGAATTTGCCGGGAAACCGATTTTTGTGCGGTATGAGGCCAGGCGCGGCCTGCTCCGCAATGCCGAGGTGCGCTCTGACGCGCTTGACGCGCAGGCGCTGTGCGCCATGCTGAACGGCGTCCGGCTTGATCCGGCGCTGTTTCTGGAGCTTTGCCGGACGCTTGCGGGCGAACGGGCGGAAGAATTACTGGATTGTCTGATGTAATGAAAAGGAGCATTTGATTATGGAAAAGCAGCTTGTTATGCCGAAATTGCAGCCCGAAATGAAGAGCGGCGTTCTGTGCGCCTGGCTCAAGGACGAGGGCGACGAGATCCACAAGGGCGACGCCCTGTACGAGATCGAGACGGACAAGGTCGTCAACCAGATCGAGGCCACGGAGGACGGCATTCTGCGCCGTCAGCTGTGCGAGGAGGGCGACACCATCGACGCGCTGGCCCCGGTCGCGATCGTCGAAACGAAGTAAAGGCGGAGACGGAATGGAACGGAAACCTGAATGGCTGCGCGTCCGTTATAACCAGCAGGCCGTGAGCGAGGTTGCGGAGCTGATGCGCGATCTGAAGCTCAACACGGTCTGCAAGGCGGCAAACTGTCCGAATCTCGGCGAGTGCTATCAGAAGCACACCGCCACGTTTATGATCCTCGGCGATGTCTGCACCCGCAACTGCCGGTTCTGCAACGTCACGTGCGGCAAGCCCCTGCCCCCCGACCCGGACGAGCCGGAAAACGTCGCGCAGGCAGCAAAAAAGCTGGGGCTGCGCCACGTCGTTCTGACCTGCTCGACGCGCGACGATTTGCCGGACGGCGGCGCGGAGCACTTTGCGAAGACCGTCCGCGCCATCCGCGCGCTGTGCCCCGGCACGACGGTCGAGACGCTGACGAGCGACATGAAGGGCAGCCATGAGGCTGCCGATATCGTGATCGCCGCGCATCCGGATGTGTTCAATCTGAATATTGAGACGGTCAAAGAGCTTCAGAAGGCCGTCCGCCCGCAGGCGGGCTATGAGCGGACGCTGGGCGTTCTGCGCTATGTAAAGGAAAAGGATCCGACGATCCTGACCAAGACCGGATTCATGGTCGGCCTCGGAGAGACAGACGAGCAGATCTCGGTCCTCATGGATGATATTCTGGCCACCGGCTGCGACATTCTGACGATCGGACAGTATCTCCAGCCGTCGGAAAAGCACTGGAAGCTCGACCGGTACGCAACGCCGGAGGATTTTGCGCGCTATAAGCAGCTGGCGCTAAGTAAGGGCTTCCGCCATGTGGCCTCCGCGCCGCTGGCCCGCAGCTCCTACCGCGCGTGGGAGGCGCTGGAGGACGTGCATGATCTATATTGAGACGGGTTCGACCGACGTTTACTATAATTTTGGCCTTGAGAACTATTTTGCCACGGAAAAGCGCCTGCCCGATACGGTTTTCCTCTTCTGGCGCACAACGCCGACGCTGATGGTCGGCAAGTACCAGAATATTCTCGAAGAGATCAACAAGCCGTATGCCGACGCGCACGGGATCCACCTCGTGCGCCGTATGTCCGGCGGCGGGACGATCTACACCGATCTCGGCGGCTGGCAGTTCACGTTCATTGAGCACTCGCCGGAGCAGCAGATTGAATTCGCGCAGTATATCGGTCCCGTCGTGGACGCCGTGCGCGAGCTGGGCGCGGATGCCAGCTTCAATGGCCGCAACGATCTGCTGATCGACGGCAGGAAGTTTTCCGGCAACGCGCAGTACCGTCTGGGCGACTGTATTGTGCACCATGGCTCTTTGCTCTATGACACGAACATCGAGCAGATGGTCGCGTCCACCACGGTCGACCCCTATAAAATTCTCTCCAAGAGCATCAAATCCGTGCGCGACCGCGTGACGAATATCTCCGAGCATCTGCCGCGCAGGCTTTCTGTGGAGGAGTTCAAATCCTGCATGGTGCGCCATCTGATGCGCGGCAGCACGGATACCTATACCGTCACTCCGGAGGACGACGCGCGCATCAACCAGCTGGCGCAGGAGAAATTCGCCGCATGGGACGCGATCTACGGCAAGAATCCGCGCTTCAATCTTGAGCGCACAGGCCGCTTTCCCGGCGGGAAGCTCACGTTCCGGCTGGACGTGCAGCGCGGCGTGATCCGCAGTGCGTCCGTCTGGGGCGATTTCTTCTCCACGCTCTCCGCCGAGGCGATCACCGGCGCGCTCACCGGCTGCCGGTATGACCGGGCCGCCGTTCTGGACGCGCTGCAGAAAAACGGGATCGACGGTGCGGTCTATCAGATCAGCGCCGCGGACATGGCCGCGCTGATCGCGGACTGACTGACCAGAACGCAGCCCTTTCGAGGGCTGCGTTTTTCGTACAATTCATAGTTTTTTTACGGATATGGGCTTGCATTTTCAGGGAATGTGTGGTATTATCTCGCCGAAAATTAAATGTGTTTAATTTTTGTTAGCCGTATCTAACATTGAGTGCGGCAGCAATCCAGAACAGGAGGTACATTTTATGAAACATCTTGGTTTGTTCGCGGCTGGCGTTCTGTTTGGCACCGCCGGTCTGAAGATCCTCAGCAGCAAGGAAGCAAAGAGCGTTTACGCGCACACCACCGCAGCCGTTCTGCGCGCCAAGGACTGCGTCATGCAGGCCGTGACGACCGTGCGTGAGGGTGCGGACGATGTCTACGCAGACGCCAAGGCCATCAACGACCGCCGCGCTGCCGAGGCTGCACCTGAGGTGATCGAGGATACCGCTTCGGACGCGGAATAAGCCCGTTAGGTTTGCAAAGGAAGAGCCGTTTTTGCGGCTCTTCTGTTTTTCGGAGGTACAAATCAGCATATGAAGTGTAACATTCTGCATGAGACGCCCGGGCGTATGCGCGTGCATCTCGCGCTTCGCCGGATGTCGCTGCGCGAAGCGGATCTGTTGGAATATGATCTGAAGGGCGTTGCCGGTGTCGTGTCCGTCAAGGTCTTCGACCGGACGCAGGACGCCGTCATCACCTATACCTGCCCGCGTGCGGATATCGTGCGGGCGCTCTCGTCCTTCTCGTTCACGTCAGAGCGGGCGCTTGCCCGCCTGCCGGAGCATACGTCCCGCGCGCTCAACCGCGAGTATGAGGACAAGCTCGTCTTTACCGTCTGCCGCCGCGCGTTCTCGCGGCTGTTCCTGCCGGTTCCGGTGCAGACGGCCATCGCGCTGTTCCGCTCGGTCAAATACATCCGCGCAGGACTCAGTGCCCTGCTGCACGGCAAACTCTCTGTCGCCGTGCTCGACGCGACGGCCGTGACCGTCTCGATGGTGCGCGGCGACTTCGACACCGCAGGCTCCGTCATGTTCATGCTGCGGCTGGGTGAAATTCTGGAGGAGTGGACGCACAAGAAGTCTGTCGCCGATCTGGCCGGTGCGATGGCGCTGAACGTCGACAAGGTATGGCTGCAGTCCGGCGAAACCGAGCTGCTCGTCCCCATCGGCGATGTGAAGCCCGGCGACCGGATGATCGTGCGCACCGGCAATCTCATTCCGCTCGACGGCAAGGTCGTCTCCGGCGAGGCGACGGTCAACCAGGCGTCCATCACCGGTGAGTCCATGCCCGCGCCGAAGCGCGAGGGCAGCTATGTCTATGCCGGGACGGTCGTGGAAGAGGGCGAGTGCATTGTAAACGTGGAAAAGGCGCTCGGCGGAGGCCGGTACGACCGCATCGTGCACATGATCGAGGAATCGGAAAAGCTCAAGTCCACTGCCGAGGACAAGGCTGCGCGCCTTGCCGACCGGCTGGTCCCGTATACGCTGGGCGGCACGGCGCTGACGTATCTCGTCACGCGCAACGTAACGAAGATGCTGGCTGTTCTGATGGTCGACTTCTCGTGCGCGCTGAAGCTGGCCATGCCCATCGCGGTGCTCTCGGCCATGCGCGAGAGCAGCAGCTATCATATTTCTGTCAAAGGCGGACGTTTCCTGGAGGCCGTGGCAAAGGCCGATACAGTGGTGTTCGACAAGACCGGCACGCTGACCTACGCCGAGCCGAAGGTCGCGCAGATCGTGCCCTTCGGCGGACATGAGGAGACGGAAATGCTGCGTCTGGCCGCCTGCCTTGAGGAGCATTACCCGCATTCGATGGCCAACGCCGTTGTGGAGGAGGCCAAGAAGCAGGGGCTCAAGCACGAGGAATACCATTCGCAGGTGCAATATGTCGTCGCGCACGGCATTTCCAGCATGGTCGAGGGCAAAAAGGTGCTCATCGGCAGTGCGCACTTCGTCTTTGAAGACGAGGGCTGCACCATCCCGGAGGACGAACGGGAAAAATTTGATTCCCTGCCCGCGCAGTATTCCCATCTGTATCTGTGCATCGCGGGCGAGCTTGCCGCCGTCATCTGCATCTTCGACCCGCTGCGCGCCGAGGCAAAAGACGCTATCCGCGCGCTGCACGCCTGCGGCATCAGCAAGGTCGTCATGATGACCGGCGATAACCGCCGGACTGCCGCGTCCGTCGCGGAAGAGGTCAGCGTGGACGAATTCTACGCCGAGGTCCTGCCTGAGGACAAGGCCGCGTTCATCCGCCGGGAAAAGGCTGCGGGCCGCACCGTTATCATGATCGGCGACGGCGTGAACGACTCCCCTGCCCTGTCTGAGGCCGACGCGGGCGTCGCCATTTCGACCGGTGCGGCTATCGCGCGGGAGATCGCCGACATCACCATCGCGTCGGAGGATCTGTTCGAGCTTGTCACGCTGCGCAGAATCAGTGAGGCCCTCATGGGCCGCATCCACCGCAATTACCGCTTCATCGTCGGCTTCAACCTTGGTCTGATCGTCTTCGGCGTGGCCGGACTACTGCCGCCGACGACCTCGGCGCTCCTGCACAACGCGTCTACGCTCGCCATCAGCTTAAAGAGCATGACGAATCTGCTGCCGGATAAAAAGAAGCTCTGAGCACAAGCGCCTTTGGCGTATGTGTCTTGCAGGAACCGATGCAGGCATCGGCCCCTGCAACGAAATGAGCTTGTGCCTTCGGTTTTGCCATAGATTTTTGAAGCATGAGACATTTCGTGCAGGCGGACAGAGTCGTCCGCCCCTGCGAATCAGGTGCGTTTTTGCGGCGCTATTTAGGGTGTATCTGAAAACTCCCAACGCACCCGGACAGCGGGCCTTTTTGCGGTGCGCCGCGTCATTTTTCCTTGAAATACGTCAGTATTCCTGCGAAAAAATGTCTTGCGCAACGCAAAAATCCCTCGCTGCCGGTCACATCATGAGTTTTCAGATACACCCTAGGCCCGGCCTTGTATTCTCACAAAGCCGGGCGCGTTTTTTGCCTTGGAGGTTGCAATTTGGGGGCAAAACGGATAGAATAGAAAGAACGTCCTGTTTACAGGGCGCAGCAAAGAGAAAAGGTCAGATCAGGTATGGAACAGGTCTTACAGCAGTTTTGTCTGGACGGAACGCCCGTCTCCTGCGAGCCGTTTGGAAACGGCCATATCAACCGCACCTTCCGCGTCACCTGCAGCAGCGGAAGGGTCTATACGCTCCAGCGCATCAACCGCGTCGCGTTCCGGCACCCGGAGGAACTGATCGAGAATATTGACGCAGTTTCGCGCTTTATCGCAAAGAAGAACACCGGACTGGAAATGATCCGCCTCTGCACAGCCAGGGGCGGCAGAAAATATGCCGTCGACGCACAGGGGGAATTCTGGCGGGCCTATGATTATATCTCCGGCGGCCTCAGTCTCGAGGCGCCGCGCGACTGCAACGACTTTTATCAGGCGGCGGTCGCCTTCGGCAAGTTCCAGCAGGCGCTGGCCGATTTCCCCGCCGCCACGCTCCACGAGACGATCCCCCGCTTTCACGACACCGAGGACCGGCTCTGCCAGCTGCGCGCTTCAGTGGAGGCCGACGCCTGCGGCCGCGTCCGGGAGGCCGGGCCGGAGCTTGCGTTCATTTCCGCCCGTGAGCAGGAGCTTGGCACGCTCTGCCGGATGCTGCGCAGCGGCGCGCTGCCGCTGCGGGTGACGCACAACGACACGAAGCTCAATAACGTCCTGCTGGACGAAAAAACGGGCCTTGCAAGAAGCGTGCTCGATCTCGATACCGTCATGCCCGGGCTTTCGGCCTATGACTTTGGCGACGCTGTGCGCTTCGGCGCGTCCTCGGCTGCAGAGGATGAGACGGATCTTTCGAAGGTCTTCCTGCGTCTTGATCTTTACCGGGCATTTCTGGAGGGCTATCTTGACGCCTGCGGGCACGCACTGACAGAAAATGAGATCAGCGTCCTGCCGCTTGGCGCAAAGATCATCACGATCGAGCTTGGTATGCGCTTTTTGAAGGACTATCTGGACGGCGATGTCTATTTCAAGATCGACCGGCCAACGCAGAACCTCGACCGCTGCCGCGCGCAGCTGCGGCTCGCGGCGGACATGGAAGCGCAATGGCCGCAGATGCAGCAGATCCTGCTGGAAACGGCCGGCTCCCGCTGCCGGACATAACCTTCCTATCGCTATTTCATCGCAAAAAATCCCCCTTCGGCGGTTCCCAACGCCGAAGGGGGCTCTTTTTGTTGACAGCACACCGCAGAGGGGGATCTGCGCAGACTGCCCGGAAAGCACATGGGTTGTGCAGCTTTCCGGACGGCGCTTTCCGGGGGAGGAAAAGCGCCAGACAAAAAGTCCGCACAGCCACCAGCCGTGCGGACAAAAAATTCGTCCATAGACTCCCGGTGACGGCAGGAGCACAGGTCTGGTTCTGACGTATCTGACTGAGCGCGGCGTGCGCGCATCACAGTGACCCACTCGCGGGGATTTGCACCCCATTCCGCTTCCGGCATCCGTTCCATGCCGGGCGAACCGACCCGCCTTGTTTACTTTCCTGCCTGTATTATAGCATATTTTTTCCGCTTTGCAAGCCCTTTTCTGGTTTTCTTCTTTAACGCCAAATTAACGTACTCCTGCTGTATAATAAGCCCTGAAAAATCATGGCGCTTCGGCGCCCTGTGAGGAGGAAGAACTATGTTTCTGATCAATACCGCCATGGAGAAGATCCCCATCGGTACCGCCGCCCTGATCGTTGTGCTCGGCATGGCCGTCGTCTTTTTCGGCCTCATTCTTCTGATGTTCGTCACGAAGATCGCCGGTGCAATCATCAACCGTAAGAATACTGCTGCGCCTGCCGTTGCTCCCGCGGCCGCGTCTGCTGCTCCCGCCGTGCCGAACGCGCCCGCGCCCGGCTCCGCCGGTAAGATCGCGCTGCACGACGTCCCCGACAAGACCGCCGCCATGCTCATGGCCATCGTTGCAGACAGGACTGGCAAGCCCCTCAACCAGCTTCGCTTCATCTCCATCCGCGAAGTCAAAGACTGACCGTTGTTTTTTACATAGCAGGAAGCGCGCAGCGTGCGCGCTTCCTGCTATTTCTGTATGTTTTGTGCATTATGCCTGATTTATGGTGTTAAGATTTCGTTAAGATTGAGCAGATTGCCTTTACCGCCTATCCGTTTTATGGTATATTAAATGCAGTCTGAGGAATGTCCTCAAAAAAAGAAAAGGAGATCTGTATGAAAGAAAAGAAGAAACTCAGTCTGCCGGCATGGATATTTATCGGCATGCTTGCCGGTATTGCCGCCGGTCTCATCTTCGCGTTCGCCGGTCTCGGCGATTTCACCACGGAGTGGATCAAGCCCATCGGAACGATCTACGTCAACCTGCTGAAGTTCCTGGTCGTCCCGGTCGTCCTGTTCTCGATCGCTGACGGCGTCATCAGCCTGAAGGACCTCAAGCGCGTCGGTTCCGTCGGCCTGAAGACCTTCGTGTATTACATGATTACGACCGCGCTGGCCGTCGTTATCGGCCTCGTGTTGGTCAATCTCTTCAAGGGCAGCTTCACCCCGCTGCCGTCCGCAGATCTGGGCGCGCTGGAATATGAGGCGAAGGAAGCCCCGTCCGTCATGCAGGTCATCGTGAACATCTTCCCGTCCAACCTGCTCCAGCCGATGGTCACGTCCGACATGCTGCCGGTCATCGTCACCGCCATTTTCCTCGGCGCGGGCGTTCTGGCCGCAGGCGAAAAGGGCCAGAAGATCGCGGAGCTCATCAACTGCATGGAAGAAGTCATCATGAAGATCATGATGATGATCATCAAGTTCACCCCGATCGGTGTCTTCTGCCTGATGACCAACGTTGTCGCTGTCAACGGCGCCGACATCATCGGCAAGCTGGCACTCATCATCGGCGTTGCCTACATCGGCTACATTATCCATGTTGTCGTTGTCTACGGCCTGTCCGTCAAGTTCCTCGCCAAGATGAGCCCGCTTGCATTCTTCAAGGGCATCGCCCCGGCCATGATCACCGCATTCACCACCACATCCTCCAACGCGACCCTGCCCGTCAACATCGAGTGCTGCAACAAGATGGGTGCGGAGCCTGAGGTCAGCTCCTTCGTCCTGCCGCTCGGCGCGACGATCAACATGGACGGCACGGCCATTTATCAGGCTGTCTGCGCAGTCTTCATCGCCTGCTGCTATGGCGTTCAGCTGACGCTCGGCGACATGGCCATGATCGTTCTGACTGCGACCCTCGCCTCTGTCGGTACGGCCGGCGTCTCCGGTGCCGGCATGATCATGCTGGCGATGGTTCTGACCCAGGTCGGTCTGCCGGTCGAGGGCATCGCGATCATCGCGGGCGTTGACAAGATCTTCGACATGGGCCGCACAACGCTGAACATCACCGGCGACGCGACCTGCGCGCTGTTCATCTCCCGCCTCGAGCGTGAGAAGGCCGCCAAGAAAGCTGCCAAGGCTGCAAAATAACAACAAGTCTGACAACAAACCGCTCCCCGGGCCATCCGTGGGAGCGGTTTTACGTGCACAAAAGCCTCCTTTGGATAAAGGGGAGCCTTTGGAATAACCCAGCTTACATCACATCCATGTTTTCGGGCATGACGAGAGCGGCGATGATGTAGAGCAGAATGCCCGTGCCGGTCAGGCCGAGGGCCGCCCAGATGAGGCGGACGACGGTGGGATCGATGCCGAGATACTCGGCAATGCCGGCGCAGACGCCGCAGATCATTCGGTTATTGCTTTTATACAGTTTCTTCATGAGAAGTTCCTCCGTTTCATTGATATTGGTTAGACGGCGCGGCGCGCCGATTGTTCCCGGAACCGGAAAAATTTTCAGAGAGAGAGCACGATGGGCTCGCCGCCTATGGCAAGCTGCTCCTCATAGATCTCAACAGGGCTGCCGTCGATGCAGTTCCGGTACACGCCGTTCGGCGCGGGGAAGCGGACAAGCGCCGACTCGCCGCGCAGGCTGAACAGACCGGCCATGCGCCGGCCGTCCTTTTCATATACGGCAAGCAGCACGTCATGCGGCAGGGCTGTGAGGGTATAGCTGCCCTCCGCGAAGATCGGGTCGCGCTTCAGCTTGGCCAGATGTGCAAGGAACGCGGACTGGTCGCGGCCGGTGTTCCAGTTGATGGGGTCCTTGTCGAACAGCGACGGAACGTGCGTGCAGTCGGCCTCCTGTCCGTTGTAAACAAGCGTCAGACCACGCTGGAAGAACAGGAATGCCGTCCAGTTCCGGCGCATTTTCTCGTCCGGCAGGATATGGGCCGCACGGGCACGGTCATGGTTTTCGAGGAAGCGGAGCTTGACGTAGTTATCGGGATAGAGCCATTCCTGCGCGTCGAGCCGGTCGGCGTACTGCGTCAGGCTGATCCTGCCCTCCAGATAGTCGTGGAAATAGGGATAGACGTCGTAATCATAGCCCGCGTCGAACGCCTGATAGAGCTCGGCGTCAGACAGGCTTGCGAAGCCCTGTGCGCGGGCGGCGACGTGGAAGCCGCGCTCAACCGATTCGCACAGCCAGAAGCAGCCGGGACGGACGGCGGCCACCTCTTCCCTCGCCTGCTTCCAGAACTCCAGCGGGACAAGCGGCGCAACGTCGCAGCGGAAGCCGTCGACGAGGCGCGCCCAGTATTTGAGCGTTTCGATCTGGTACTCCCACAGCTCCTTGTGGCTGTAATCCAGATCAGCCACGTCCCACCAGTCGCCGAAGCGGTTGCCGAGCGAGCCGTCCGGCTTGTGGAAGAACCATTCCGGGTGGTGCTCTGCCAGCCAGGAATCGGGCGACGTGTGGTTATAGACTACATCGATGATGCACTTCATGCCCCGGTCGTGGATGGCGTCGACCAGATGCCGGAAATCATCCAGCGTGCCGAATTCGGGGTTCACGGCGCGGTAATCGCGGATGGCGTAGGGGCTGCCGAGCGTGCCCTTGCGGTGCTTTTCGCCGGTCGGGTGAATGGGCAGCAGCCAGATGATGTCCGTGCCGAGCGCCTTGATGCGGTCGAGGTCCGCCTGCACGGCAGCGAAGGTGCCCGCTTCGGAATAATTGCGGACATAGATGGAATACAAGACCTGATTGCGCAGGGTCTTTTCGGTATCGACAGCCATAAAACAGCCTCCCAAACAATATTTCTATATCTGTATTGTACACAAATCATGGAAAAAGGCAAGTCGGCAAAATTCATAAATCGGCGGGTGCAACTTCTACCGTTTTTCTGCGTCTGTAAAAGCAGATCACCAGATCACATTTTATGATAAAGGAGAGATCATTCATGAAAAAGCTTCTTGCGATTTTACTTGCAGCCGCGTGCGCGTTCTCGCTGGCGGCCTGCGCAGCTGCTCCGGACAGCACGGACGTTTCAAATACACCGAATACGCCGGATAGTCCGGCGGCGGAGGAACACGCCAGTGAACCGTCGACGACACAGCTGGCCGCACCGGTGGAGGTTTCCATGCCGCAGTATCCGCGCGAGGTCAACAATGACGACTGGGACGCATGGTGGGAGAGCTATCAGGAAAAGACCGCGGATATGACCGATCCTGCCGCCATGACGCACTGGTTCACGACCAGCATTCCGGCCCTGATGCAGGACGCGGGTAAGGAAAACCGCGTATGCTCGCCGCTGAATATCTACATGGCACTTTCGATGCTGGCCGCCGTGACGGACGGCCAGACGCGGCAGCAGATTCTGGACGCGCTGGGCGCGGAGTCTCTGGCGCTGCTTCAAAAGCAGACCGCACAGCTCTGGACAGAGAACAGCTGGGACGACGGGGTCGTGACCAGCGTGCTTGCAAACTCGATCTGGCTGCGGGATGAATACTCCTACAATGAAGAAACGCTGCAAAAGCTGGGAGAAGAATTCTATGCTTCCGCGTTTTCCGGGGAAATGGGCACTGACGCGTACAACAATATGCTGCGCGACTGGATCAACGAGCATACCGGAAATCTGCTGACCGAGCAGGCAAGCGGACTGGAGCTTGCGCCCGCGACGGTGCTGGCGCTGATGTCGACGATCTATTACCGTGCGTCATGGAGCGACAAATTTTCCGGCTCTGCCACGACGCAGGACGTGTTTCACGCGCCGGACGGCGATGTGACTGCGGATTTCCTGCACAGCAGCGATTCCAACACGGTGTATTACGGCGATGGCTTCTCGGCCATCGGGCTTTCGCTGGAGAACAGCGGCCGGATGTGGCTGCTGAAACCGGACGAGGGCGTGGATGCGGCGGAGCTGCTGCAAAACAAGGACGCGTTGGGCCTCCTGCTGGCAAACGGCAATTGGTCGCAGACGCAGCGTGCGCGGGTCAATCTGAGCCTGCCGAAATTTGACGTTTCGTCCGATCTGGACATTCTGGACACACTGGCGCAGCTCGGCATAACGGATGTGATGGACGGCACAAAATCTGATTTCACGCCGCTCACGACCGCAAGCGACTCGCTGGAACTGACGCAGGCCAAGCACGCCGCGCGCGTGAAGATCGACGAGGACGGCTGCGAGGCCGCAGCCTATACCATCCTTGGTGTCGAGGCGACTGCGATGATGGGGCCGGAGGATGAGATCGATTTCACGCTCGATAAGCCGTTTGTCTTCGCGATCACGGGAATTGACGGACTGCCGCTGTTTGTGGGACTGGTCAACCAGCCCGGTTGATGGAACCGGCTGTACGCCGCTGAGGAAGACTCCATATCGTAATTTCTGAGGCTGTCTGCCTGATGGCAAGCCGTGCAATCGCCTATCGCACAGGGGAACGCGCAAGCGTTCCCCTTAAATTCTAGGAGGGATTCAACGTGAAGAAAAGTCGCGAATCCTCGCATTATTTCTCGCGGCAGTATCCGCGTCGGCGGCAAATACGACTACCCGCAAGGCTGCAGATTTCAGGGACTATGACGATGCCGCAAGGGTCGTCCAGATGGGAACATACAATGGGCGCTGCTCTATGTTCAGGCCATGGCCGGCGCAGACTACATGCACGGCAGAGGCAAACTCCTCGCTCCGCCGGAGAAACATCAAGGGCAGTGTTCTCATCCGCACCGATAGCGGTTTTCTTGATACAAAAAGAAAAAATCCTCGAAATCGTGCTATTCCCCTTTATCGGGACACAACCTGTCACCCCCATGCGAGGGAGCGGAGGTATCCGCTCCCTCATTCTTTTTGCCGTCTTATGCCGGGCACGGAATGACCTCGCTGAGCGGCGGGAGCAGCTTCGGCTGTTTCTCATCCGGCTGCATGGCACTGTCCACTGTGCCGATGTCCCGGTAAATGATGCGGACAGACTGGCTGGAATTGCGGGAGTATTTTGTTTCCCGTTCACCGACCTCAATGCGCCGGATGAACAGCCGCAGCAGTTCGGGCGTCAGCGTGTCAATCGTTGTATACTGCTTTTCCTTTTCAATGAACGCATCCACGTTTGCTTCGCGCGCCTGAAGCTGTGCCAGACGTTGCCCTTTCTGCGGGATCTGTTCCTCCAGCATACGCTGCTCGTCCGAGTAATCGCCAGAGAGCATCCGGTACTGCTCGTCGGTCACGCGCCCAAGAACATTGTCTTCATAGAGTCGTTTAAACAGCTTGGACAGCTCTGCGCTTCGCTTTTTCATCGCGTCCAGTTCACGGAGGACACGGTTCATCTCTTGCCGCAGTTCCGCGCTGTTTTTCTGGTTGATATGCGCCGCGAATTGCCGCTCCTTCATTCGGGCGAAATGTGTGACCCGTCGGAGATCATCCAGAACGATCTGCGTGAGTTCACACTCCCGGATATGGTGAGCAGTACAGGCGGTTTTGCCCTTCTTGCCGTAGGTATAGCACTTGAAGTTGTACTCCACCTTCTTCATGGTGCTGGCTCTGTGCAGCACCAGCGGTTTTCCGCAGTCTGCGCAGAACACCAGCCCTGAGAAAATGTTCGGTTCATCCATGTGCTTTGCCGTGCGCTTTTTGTGCTGCCGCACCTCCTGCACAATCTCCCACTGCTCCTGTG
>OLWB01001121.1_pt1 | contig 26250 bp, 27 predicted proteins | sample 1673331 | NCBI WGS metagenome assembly OLWB01 (sample SAMEA3178943, study PRJEB25190) | human gut metagenome | biome: human gut; feature: human-associated habitat; material: faeces | place: Austria | collected 2013
TCAGTTGGTAGAGCAACTGACTCTTAATCAGTGGGTCTAGGGTTCGAATCCCTAACAGTCCACCATTTAAAGAAATAAGCAAGCTTTACTTAAAGGCTTGTTTTTTTGTTTAATCAAAACCCCTAGACCCACTATTACATTTCAGCTTAAACTATTTTTCTAATCGAATAATTTAGTTGCTCTCCAACTGTAAAAATAAATTGTATCTTTTTTAAAAATATGTTATTATTTTTATAGTATATGGAGGATAATGTTATGGCTTACATAGATTTAGTTGTGCTAATTGTTTTGTTAGTATTTGTGATAATATATTCAAAAAGGTTTCAAACTTATATGTTTGGATTTGGAATGATAGATATTTTATTTAGAATTCTTAACTTAATAAATGGATTTATTCCAATAAAAGAGATAAAAAATTTTATAAATACATACATTCCAGCATCAATTCCGTCTGTTATAAATCATTATACAACAGGAATTTTTAACACCGTATTAATATGGGTATACATAGTTATAATGGCCGTTTTCTTATATTATATTGTAAGAGTATTTGTAAAGCGAAAAAAGATATAATATGCATAATTTAATTTTACACTAACCACCAAAAGTTAGTGTTTTTTAAACCTTATTTTGTTATAATAAAAAGGTACATCATATGAGTGGAGGAATAAAAATGAACGAAAGTATTGTAAAAGAAATAAGTACAAATTTAAATATAACTGAAAATCAGGTAAATGTAACCCTTCAAATGTTAAGTGAGGGAAATACCATACCTTTTATCGCAAGATATAGAAAAGATAAAACAGGTGGCCTTAGTGAAGAAGAAATAAAAGTAATTGGTGATGCTTACGATTATCAAGCAAACTTACTTAAAAGAAAAGAAGACGTAATAAGGCTAATTGATGAAAAGGGACTTTTAACTGACGAATTAAAATCACAAATAACAAACGCTACAAAATTAGTTGAAGTAGAAGACCTTTATAGACCGTACAAAGAAAAGAAGAAAACCAAAGCAACAGAGGCAATTAAAAACGGACTTGAACCACTAGCTAAAATGATTATGTCTTGTCCTTCAAATGGTGATATTAAAAAATTATCCGAAAAATTTATTAATGAAAATGTAAAAGATGAAACAAGTGCATTAGAAGGTGCTAAATACATAATAGCAGAATGGATAAGTGACAATGCAAGTTTCAGAAAATACATAAGATCAAACATGTATAAATATGGCACATTAGTTACTAAAATTAAGAAAAATGCTAAAGATGAAAACAAAACATATGAAATGTATTATGACTATAGTGAAGCCGTAAACAAAATAAAACCACACAGAATACTTGCTATTAATAGAGCTGAAAAAGAAAACGTAATAACTGTTAAAATAGATGTAAATGAAGAAAAAATAATAGAATATTTAGAAAAGAAGAATATAAAAAATGAAAAGAGTTTTTGTGCTTCGTATATAAAAGAGGCGATAGAAGATAGTTATAAAAGACTTATTTTTCCTTCAGTTCAAAGAGAAATTAGAAGCGATTTAACTGAAAAAGGAACGGATTCTGCGATTGATAACTTTGGAAAGAACCTAGAAGCATTATTGCTCACTCCGCCTATGAAAGAAAAAGTTGTTCTTGCTTTTGACCCAGGATTCGTTAATGGCTGCAAAATTGCGGTTATCTCAAAAACAGGTGATTATTTAGACTCTTGCGTAATAAAGCCATTCTTAAAAAACATTAATGAAGAAAGCATAAAAAAATGTAAACTCGAGATTTTGGCATTAATTAAAAAATACAATGTCGATGTAATAGCAATTGGAAACGGAACGGCATCACGTGAATCTGAAAAATTCTGCGCAGACTTAATTAGAGAATACAACGTTCCTTGTAAGTATGTGATCGTATCAGAAGCAGGGGCATCAATTTATAGTGCATCTCCTATTGCGATAGAAGAGTTTCCAGATTTAGCGGTTGAAAAAAGAAGTGCCGTATCAATTGGTAGACGTCTTCAAGACCCATTATCAGAGCTTGTTAAAGTACCTCCAGAAGGTATTGGAGTTGGGTTATATCAGCACGATGTGGCAGGTAAAAAGCTATCTGAAAGTTTAGATTTTGTTGTATCAAAGGCTGTTAATAGTGTGGGTGTAAACATTAATACTGCATCACCATCTTTATTGAAATATGTATCTGGAATTAAGAAAAATAACATTGATAAAATACTTTCGTACAGAAAGGCAAACGGAAAGATTTCATCTAGGGAAGAAATTAAGAAAAAGAAACTTTTAAGTGACAAAGTATATGAGCAAGCAATTGGATTTTTAAGAATACCTGAGGGTGAAAACATACTTGATGCAACAAGCATTCACCCAGAAAGTTATGATATTACGCTTTCATTATTAAAAAGTTTAGGATTTGATGTAAAAGACATTGGAACGCATGCTTTATCAGATAAACTTTCTTCATTAGATATAGAAAAATATGCTAGTATGTTAGGTACTGATGTATATACTTTAAGTGATGTTGTATCAAGTCTTCAAAAACCAAACAGGGATCCTAGGGACGATTATGCACAGCCTATTTTAAAGAGTGATGTTTTATCAATTGAAGATTTAAGCGTAGGCATGAAACTTCAAGGAACCGTAAGAAACGTTGTTGATTTTGGGGCATTTATTGATATTGGACTTCATAATGATGGTTTAGTTCACATCTCTAAAATTTCTAAAGATTACATTAAGCATCCATCTGATTTATTAAGCGTAGGTGACATAGTAGATTGTTACGTAATAGCGATTGATAAAGATAAAGAAAAAGTGTCATTATCACTAATAAAAGAATAAATTAAAAGAACTAGTAAAAGGAATTGTTTTTAATATAAACTTTTCCACTATTATCTAGTTCTTTTTCTTTTTCATAATCATTTTTAATTCTTATGTATATATCTTTTATTTCTTCTTTTGAGTAGCTGGCCTTAATTAAATCATATTTTTCTAAGTAACTTGTAAGTGGTACTGCACTTATAATGTCAGGCCCGGTTTCTACCCAGTATGTTTTATCTTCCTTGTTGTACAAAACAGCGTATACTTTATAATCTTCTTTTAAAACGTCGGTGTAATAATACTCTGTAACATCGGATGATTTTTTTGATAAAATTGTTCTTTTTGTAATTTTTATTTCCGTTTTTTCACCATCCAATGTTTCTATAACATACCAATTAAAATCATTCATTTTATCAAATGTCACGAAGTTATTTAAATCTGAATCTGAGTAAGAAAAGCTTACTTCATTTTTATCCATAACGTTCGTATTTGAGCAAGCTGTAAAGAGCATCATAGCACTCATTGTTAAACTTCCGATTCTTATGCATGTTTTTTTCTTCATAAAATCGCTTCCTTACATAAAATTAGCATAATGATTATATATTTAAATATATTAAATTGTCAATAAAAAATTAATTTTATTTGTTGACAAAAAGCAATAAATGAGTATTATATTTTTGCAGGAGATATAACTATGGAAAAAACTGGAGAACAAAGTGAATTATTAAAAAAGAAAATATCAGAATATAAAGAAAAATTAACGGCAGCAATTAAAGATTGTAATCAAGTTTATATTACAACTCATTTAAATGAGGATTATGATGCAATTGCATCAATTGGCGCTATGGCGCTTATTTGTAAACGTTTTAAAAAGGCTCCGTACATTGTTGTTGACCAAAAAGATTATGATGGTTTATCAGTTGAAAAAAGTGATATGTATGAAGCGTTAAAAGACAAAAACTTTGTAATTATTAATCTAGATGATTTTAAAAATAACAGAGTAGAAAACTCACTTTTGATAGTACTAGATACTAATAAAGGATTCATGACGCCGCTTAAAAATAATTATGATGACTTTAATAACATAATAGTAATAGATCATCATAAAACGGATGATGATACTATAAAAATAAAAAACAAGTTTATACTTCCAGATATGGTATCAAGTACTAGTGAAATGATGTATTGGATTTTAAAACAAATGAAAATAAATCCAAAAGACAGACTTTATAATAATTTTTTGTTAACTGGTATTTTGCTAGATACAAATAAAAAGGATAAAAATATGTATCCATCTACTTATCTTTGCATAGGTAATTTAGATACTCCTTTAAAGACTGATAAGGACAAGGTTGATATGTACTTTTCTACTGATTATGAAAGTGATAGGAGAGTTCAAGATTTAGTAGATGAAATGGAATGGATAACAATAAGATATGGCATTGCAATAGATAATAGTAAAGTGTATTCTAAAGAAGAAGTGGCAAAGGCTGCTGATTATTCATTAAAGTATACATCAGAAGCAATTATAACGTTTGGTAAGGCTGAAGATGGAGGATACCACGTGAGTGCAAGGAGCAATCGTGGTAATGTGGACATTGATGCTATCATGGGTATTTTAAATGGTGGTGGAGGAAATGATTATAGTGCCTCTTGTAATACTTTATATGTTGATGCAGAAACGTTATCAGAAGAAAAAGAACAAATATTTGAAAAGATTAAAAAAATCATATATTTAAGATCTAGAAGAAAAAAGCCAAAGAAGGGTAAGTAAATTTTGTTTTATATAATGATTAAGATTAGAATTAAAACTTCTAATCTTTTTCTATTCGTGATATAATTATTTTATTAACAGGAGGAATTATTAATGAAAAAAGATGTAGTAGAAGCAATAATAGAAATACCTTTTAGATCTCGTAATAAGTATGAGGTAGATCATGATACTAAAAGGATAAAATTGGATAGAGTTTTATATTCAGCGATGGGTTATCCAGCAGAATATGGATTTTTAGAAAATACATTAGCACTTGATGGTGACCCACTTGATATATTAGTAATAGGTACAGAACCAACATATCCAGGATGTGTAGTTCCAGCAAGAGTAATTGGATATTTAGAAGCAATTGATAATGGATTTGAAGATTATAAGTTAATATCAGTTGTTGATGTTGATCCAAGATATAACGAGGTTAACAGATTAGAAGATTTATCTCCATTTATATTAGATGAGATAAAAAACTTCTTTGAAAATTATAAAACTCTTCAAAAGATAGAAGTAAAGGTAGGAAAATACCACAATAAAGAAGATGCTTTAGAATTAATTGAGGCTTGTAAAAAAAGATATAAAGATGAAAAGGAGAATAAATAATGGAAAAGAAAACATCTATTATAATTGCTGTAGTAATATTTTTGATAGCAGCTTTGGTAGCAGGCTTTTATGAACTTATGATAGATAAGGATATTGAGGAGAATATTGATGAAAAAACAACAAGCATAAAAGAAACTAAAAACACGGAAGAAAAACAAGATAAAAAGGATGATGAAATGATGGACGGAGTAACACTTAATTATCAATCTTCTATAAGAATAGAAAAAAATAATGAAATCATTTATTTTGATCCATATAAAATTACGGATTCTAAAAATGATGCAAACTATATATTCATAACACATTCACATTATGATCATTTTTCTAAAGAAGATATAAAGAAGGTTATGAATGATAATACTAAGTTTGTAGTTACAAGTGATATTGAAAGTGATATTAAGGCACTTGGTGTAAGTGATAGTAACATACTTGTTACATATCCTAATGAAACACACGAAATAGGAGACTTAACATTTGATGCAATTCCTTCATACAACATAAGTAAGTCTTATCATAAAAAATCATATAATTGGGTTGGATATAACGTTGTAATTGATGGAACTTCATATTTTACAGTAGGTGATAGTGATGTAACAGATGAACTTAAAAAGGTAAAATGTGATGTTATATTTGTTCCAGTAGGTGGTACTTATACAATGACTGATAGTGAAGCATCTAAATTAGTAAATGAGATAAAGCCTAAGTATGCAGTTCCAGTTCATTATGGTGAAGTTGGATCAGATAAAAACGCATCTAATTTCGTTAGTCAGTTAGATAGCGATATAAAAGGTATTATATTAAAGTAGTATTATGAATAAGATTGATGAAAAGAAGAAAGAGCTGAAAACATTTAACGTTAAAAAAGACATAAAAAGAGCTTTAAAAAACGGTGCATTTATAATGCTTTTAGCACTTGCAGTAGAAGCTTTTACTTTTAAAGAACCATATTCTATTGTAACAGGATTATTTTTACTTAGTTTTTCTTTTGTCTTTTTTCCGTTTCTTGATAAACTGTTATCTTTAATGAAAATAGAGTTTAATTTTGCAAATAAATTATTTATCGTAATAACATCTTTAGTTATCGCAGCTTATTCTATTAAACCTGAAGAAGATAATTTTCTTAAATGTATTTTACCAGGTTTAGAAATTATTTTAACTTGGATAGTTACCATGATATATAAAAAAATAAAGTGTAATAAATATAGTTTACGAAAGTAAATTATATTTTTTTTTAAAATTTTTAAAAAATAGTTGACAAACTCATCTGTTATTAATATAATGTTAGTAACAGATGAGGAAAAGTCTGAATTATTTTTAAACTATGTTATTAATAAAATGATAATAACATAAGAAAGGAGAAATTATGAAGAAAGTAGAAGATATTGAAAAAATGTTAATTGTTGTTGATATGGTTAATGGTTTTACAAAGGAAGGAGTTATGCATACACCTTATATGAAAGCATTAATACCAGAGATAGAAAGCCTGATAGAAAAATTCATAAAAAATGATGATAAAGTAATTTTTATAAAAGAATCTCACCATAAAAATAGCAAGGAATTTTTAAAATTTCCTGAACATTGTATAGAAGGTACTAGTGAAGCATTAATCGTAGATGAATTTTATAGGTACGTAGATGAAGATAACGTTTATAAGAAAAATTCAACATCAGCTATTTTTGCTCCTAATTTTATGAGTGATATAAGTGGTATGAAAAACTTAAAGGAAGTGGTGTTAGCTGGAGGATGTACTGATATATGTGTCATGAATCTTGCCATACCGCTTGTAAATTACTTTGATGAAAATGATATGAATGTTAAAGTTATAGTACCAACTAATGCTTGTGATACTTATGATGCTATAAATCATAACAGAGATGAGTATAATAGTATGGCTTATAAATTTATGGGTCAAGCTGGCGTAAAAATATTAAAAAAATATAAATAGTAAGGACCCCAAATAGGTCTTAAAAAAATACAAATTGTTATTAATAAAATATTAAAAAGAGAGGATGGTAATAATGAAAAATAATAACGAAACTATGGTGACTGATTTTTATGAACTTACAATGTCACAAACTTATTTTGAAAATGGAAAGAAAGATGACATAGCATACTTTGATGTGTTTTTTAGAACAAATCCATTTAAAGGTGGGTACACTATATCAAATGGTCTAGATAACATAATAGAGTATATTAAAAACTTTAAATTCACTGATGAAGACATAGACTATTTAAGAAAGGAAGGTCTTAGTGAAGAATTCTTAAAATACCTTAAGAATTTGAAATTTACGGGTGATATAAGTGCTGTTTTAGATGGTACTCCAGTATTTCCAAATGAACCAGTAATTACGGTTAGAGCTCCTATAATAGAAGCACAAATAATTGAAACAGCAATACTAGCACACTTCAATCATGCATCTTTAGTTACAACTGCTGCGAAAAGAATTACAAACGAAGCCAAAAACATTCCAGTAATGGAGTTTGGAGCAAGAAGAGCAAGAGGTACATCATCAGCTAACGAAGCAAGTAAGTATGCATACATCGGAGGATGTGTTGGAACGTCAAACGTATATGCTGCTAAAGAGTATAACATCCCAGCAATGGGAACAATGGCACATAGTATGATTGAGGCTTTTGATACGGAATATGAAGCGTTTATGGCATATGCTAAAAGTAATCCTGATAACTGTGTATTCTTAGTCGATACTTATGATACTTTAAAAAGCGGTATTCCAAATGCAATTCGTGTAGCAAAAGAGTATTTAATACCTAATGGTTATAAATTAAAAGGAATAAGAATAGATTCTGGGGACTTAATTTATTTATCAAAAGCAGCTAGAGAAATGCTTGATGATGCTGGCTTTAATGATGCAAAGATTTGTTTATCTAATGGTCTTGATGAATATAGTATAAAAGATTACTTAAATAAAGGAGCAAAAATAGATTCTATTGGTGCTGGAGATAATATTGCGGCAGCAAAGGAAAGAGTAGGCGGCGTATATAAATTGGTTGCAATAGAAAAAGATGGAAAAATATTACCAAGAGTAAAAGTGTCTGGAGACACGATTAAAACTACTAACCCTGGATACAAGAAGGTATATAGGTTTTATGATACTGATACACACAAGGTTTTAGGAGATGTAATAGCAACAAGTGATGAGAAAATTCCTCTTGATAAATATATTTTAGTTAGTGATAAGGATCCATGGAAGAAAACGGAAATTGAAGATTATTACGTAAGAGAATTACAGGTTCCAATATTTAAAGATGGTAAGTTAGTTTATAACACTCCTAGCATAGAAGAAAGAAAAAGATATTGTGATAGTGAGTTTGAAACTTTAACTGATAGAATAACTGACGTTTCTAATCCTCATACATATTATGTTGATTTAAGTGAAAAGGAACGAGAGTTAAAAGAGTATATGCTTTATGATGCAACTAGAAAAGTTAGTGAAGCCGCAATAGAAAATAGTGGATATGCTAAAGGTTTAGGAGGTAAAAAATGAGAGAAGAAAAAATAGAAGAGTTAGAAAAAATAATTGACAGTTTAAAAACAATAAAAAAAGAAAAACTTACTAAAGAACCTAGATTCATCAAAAGTGAAGTTTACAGGTGCCATTTAAATAACGATAAAACAATAACTAGAGAAAAGATACTTAAAAATAATAAAGATGGCAGTGCTGCAATAATACTACCTGTTACATCTGATAATAACGTTGTATTAACCATTGAACCTAGAGTGTTTTCTAAAAGAACTGTTGGGATAGGTGTTCCAGCTGGATATATAGAAGATGGTGAAGATTCTTATGTTGCTGCATTAAGGGAGTTAGAAGAAGAAACAGGCTTAGTTCCAGATAAGTTAACTAATATGGGTGGTTTTTATCAGGATATGGGATGTTCTTCAGCATATAACGAGACGTTTCTTGCAACTGGGTGCAAGTGGCTTAAAAATCAAAACCTAGATGAAAGCGAATATATAAAGTACTTTGAATGTACATACGATGAGGCCCTAGAACTTGTTGATATGAATTACATTGAAGGTTGTAACGCGGTAATCGCACTTAATAAAGCAAAAAAATATATAAAGAAGGGAAAATAAAAAGATGAAAAAAGAATTTGACGTTAAAAGAGAAACGGATAACGTAATTAAGTTTATTAGAAACTATTATAAGGAAAATAATTTGAAAGGTGCCGTTATTGGTATTTCAGGTGGTAAAGATAGCGCTGTTGTATCAGTATTATTTACAAAAGCACTAGGAAAGGAAAATGTGTTAGGAGTTACAATGCCTTGCCATTCGAATAAAGAAGATAAGTCTGATGCAAAATTAATTAGCGACTATTATGGATTTGAACTAGTTAACATGGATATTACAAGTACCTTTGATGCATTAAAAAAGGAAGCAGATAAATTAGGAAAATTTAATAGTGATGAAACTAAAAACAGTGATATAAATGCTAAACCAAGACTTAGAATGACTACTTTATATTATTTGGCAGCACTTTATACAAGCATAAAAGGAAAACCATATATAGTTGCGGGTACTTCAAATAAATGTGAATTATACGTTGGATACTTTACTAAAGGTGGGGATTCAGTTCACGACATTTCACCAATTGCAGATTTTACGGTTGATGAAGTAATTAAAATTGGAAAGTATTTAAAAGTACCAGAAAAAGTGCTTTATAAAGCACCAAGTGATGGATTATCTAATCAAACTGATGAGGATAAAATAGGGGTTAAATATAGCAAAATTGCAGATTATATGGAAGATAAAAAGAAAGTTGATGAAACAACAAGAAAAAAGATAGAAAAACTTCATAATAATAATTTGCATAAGTTTAACATTCCAACATATAAAAGGAGCATCTAATTATGAAAATAGGAGTATACGTAGGAAGTTTTAATCCAGTACATAAAGGACATATTAAAATAGTTAATCATTTAATTGAAAACAAATACGTAGATAAGGTTCTTATAATTCCAACTGGTAATTATTGGAATAAAAACGATCTAATAAGTATAAATGACAGAATAAATATGCTTAAGATGTATCAAAATAAAAACATCATTATAGATCAAAAACATAATAATTATACGTATACTTCTTTAATCTTTGATGACTTATCAAGGGATAATTATTATTCACTAATTATTGGAGCGGATAATATAGTAAATTTTAACAAATGGCACGATTATAAGAGCTTATTAAAGCATGAACTTATTATAATAAACAGATGCGATATAAATATTAAATGCTATGTAAAAAAATATAAAATAGAAAATTATAAAATTGTATATGATTTACCTATTTTAGATGTATCTTCTACAATGATTAGAAACATGATTAAAAATAATAAATTAAGTAAAAACAATCGTTATATAGATAACTTTGTGTTAGAATATATAAAGGAAAAAGGTTTATATAATAAATAATTTATCAAGAATGGAGACTAGTTATATGAAAAGAGTAGTAGAAAAACTAAAAGAAAATAATAAAACGATATCTTTAATGGAATCTTGCACTGGTGGTGGGGTAGCTAATGCTATTACTAATATAGAAGGTGCATCTGACGTAATTAAGTTTAGTGCGGTAACTTACTCAAATGAATACAAAATTAAGATGGGTGTATCAAAAGATGTAATAGATAAATACTCTGTTTATAGTATTCAAACAGCAAATGAAATGAGTTATAATATAGCAAAGTTTGCAAACAGTAACTTAGGAGTTGGAATTACCGGTAAATTAAACAGAGTAGATAAGAATAATCCTTACGGAGAAGATAACGTAGTATTTATTTCTATATTTGATAAAGATAATGATAAGTATTATACTTCTAAATTAATGGCTACTAAAGGTAGTAGAAAGGAAAATAAAGAGTTAGTTATAAATGAAATAATTAATATGATATTAAGTATATAATGGTGATTTAGATGAAAAAATTATGGAGTTACAAATTATTTTCAAATAATAATGAGAAGTCTTTGAAAATAACTGAACTAGCACATAATAAACTAACGGAAAATGGTTTTGTATATAAAGATAGTAACTATGATTTAGCAATTGCGATAGGTGGTGATGGTTCATTTATTAGAATGGTAAATAGTAATCATTTTTCTTCTGATACATTATACGTTGGAGTAAATGCAGGTACTTTGGGTTTTGCTCAGGAAGTAGCAATAGAAGAACTAGATGACTTTATTTTAGAGTTAAAAAATAAAACATATAAAGTGGACAACATAGGAATACAAGAAACCAGTATTTATACTAAAGATGGTAAGTATGATTATAACTCGTTAAATGAGGTTGTAATTAGGCAAGAAAATTTAAATACGTTATTGCTTAAAGTATACATAGAAGATTCTATGCTTGAAGAGTTTTCTGGAGATGGTCTTCTTATATCAACATCATTTGGTTCAACTGCATATAACTTAAGCTTAGGAGGAAGTATAGTATATAATACTTTCCATACACTTCAAATAACACCAATCGCTCCAATTAGCAATAAAAGTTATCGTAATTTAAATAGGTCGGTTATACTCCCAGATAATATGAAAGTTACATTAGAACCATCAAGAAGCAAAGATTTATTGGTAATAGTTGATGGCGAAATAAAAAAATATAGTGACGTTGATAAGATAGAAACCACTGTTAAAGATAAAAGGATTAGATGTATAAGAAGAAAAGATTATAATTTTGCTAAAAAAATAAATGAGAAGTTTTTAAAGTAGGTGCGTAATATGAAACAAAATAATATAATTAAAAGGGTTATCGAAAGATATCCCTATTTGTCTTTAAGAAAAGTTGGATTTCCATACGTAGGGAAAAGGCTAGATGACAAAGATTACTCTAGGTACGTTAAAGATGTTGCGGATGGATTTGATTTTTATGATGAGTTACTATCTAAGTATTATGATAAAAATGTTAAAGATTATAACTTTACAAGTGGAAACCCGCTTGATTATCCAGCATTTAAACCAGCACTTAATAGTATGATAAAAAGTATTTTAAGAAAAGACCTTTACAAATATCCTTACTCTGAAGGTGATGATAGAGTAAGAAAAATACTGTTAGATTACGTAGAACAAGAAGGCTTTTTTAATGATGAACCTTACTCTTATGATGATGTAGATAGTAAAGGACTATCAATACATAATATAACGCTTACGGTATCAACTTCACACGCTTTTGGACTTATTTTAGATGTTATAGCACGCCCTTATGATGTTGTTATAATGACTGGACCTAACTATGGTTTATTTGGTTTTAAGCCCGAAAGAATAAATGCTAACGTTGAAATAATTGCCTTAGAAAAAGAAGATGGATATATAATTAACCCTAATAAATTAGATAAATTTATAAAAGAAATAAATGAAAAGCTTAAAAGAAAATACACTAATTTAAGCTACACACCTAAAGTTGTTGCATATGTTAATGGAAATCCGTGTAATCCATCTGGAAAAGTAATGGGTAAAAAGAATTTAAATATTTTAAATAACTTAGTAAAAGTATGCAAAAAAAACGATGTTTTTATAATAGATGATCTTATATATAGAGATATAACTTATGATAATTCTAACATTGCAGTACCACTTGCATCTTTAAAAGGTGCATTTAAAAACACCATTTCACTATTTGGGTTATCAAAATCATATGGACTTGCATCGTTAAGAGCAGGGTTTATTGTAGCAGATGAAGTAATAATAAGAGAAGTAATAAACCGTATCTTCCAGCAGATGGATGCAGCACCTCAAATAATAGGTGAAGCACTTATTGGGGCCTTTAATACAAGTAAAAAAAGAAATAATGCATATAAAAAATATTTTAATAAATTAAATAAAGAGTATTATTATAGATATAATTTGCTTAAGTCACTAATTATGGGGCTAAGTAGTATAGAAGATGAAAACCTAAAAAGAAAGATAAATAAAAGAGTTAGAAAAATAAATAAAGATGGCGCATTATTATTAGAAAATGGTATAAAAGATGTAGATATAATAAATGGATTAGAACCTGAAGCTGGCTTTTTTGTTGTAATAGATTTTACTAAATTAAAAAATAAGATGTATAAAGATTTTATGATAAAAACAGAAGAAGATTTAGTAACTTTGTTTTATTCGAAAATAAAATTAAGATTTTTAATTGGAAAATCAATTTCTTGGCCAAATAAAGATGATCTAATAGGAAGATTTACCTTTGCAAAAAGTGAAGAAGAAATAATAAATGCATTAGTTCTTATGAACGGTATAGTTAGTAAAATGAATTAGTAAAAGTGTAAAGTAATATTTACTAAAAATAGATAATAAGTAATAAATTTGCTATAATTTATTAAGAAAGGTATGTAAATTATGGAAGAAAAAGTATTAGCACTAACATATGACAATAAAATAGTTAGAATACCAAGAGAAAAATTAGAAGAGTTTAAAGAAAATCAAGTAAAAATAAAGAAATTATTAGAAGAAGGAAAGACTCAAAAAGAAGTGCTTGAGGTACTTAAAAATGACAAATAAAGAAATAGAAGCCTTTAATAAAACATTTGGTATTGAAACAGTATTTTATTATGATGATAAAAGCATTTGTGGATATGAAGAAAATAATATAATATACCTAAATTTAAATAGCAAAAAAGACTTAAAAAATGTAAATATGCATGAATTATTACACTTTTTTGAAGAAACAGAAATGTTTAATAAAATAAAAGAAAGAGTAATAAAAAGGTTAAAAGAAAATAATGTGTTTGATGAATTAAAAGAAGAATACGAATTAAAATACTTTGGAATATATAGTCATGATGAAATAGAAAAAGGAATAATAGATAACGAAATAGTAATAGATGTGTTAGTAGGAGACTTTCCATACTTTAAAAAAGAAGAGTTAGAAGACTTATGTAAAGAAATACTAAAAGCAGAAAAGAAAGAAACTGATAGTAGAAGATATCTTATATTAAATATGAATAATAATATAAGAAATATGAACATATCAAAATGGGAAAAAATATTTGCATCAAACTATTATAAAAATAAAAATTATGATGGAAACACTCCAGCATTTCCAAGCAATAATAAAGAACAAGTAATAAAAGAAAATATAGAAAAAGAACTAAATAAACTATATAATTTAGATAAAGATACTTTTAAAATAAGTTTAGATAGCCAATCACTAATAAGAGAATATGAAAGTGAGATAAAAGCATTAGAACAAAGAGGAGAAAAAGATAAGGCAAATTATATAAGAAATAATAAAACAAAGGCATTGGAAGAACTATCTAATATTTATAGTGAGAAATTATACGAAGAATATAAACACATAGTAGACTTTATAAAAAACGCTAATTATGAAGATGCATTTAAAGCGTTAATGCTTAGAGAAACATTATTAAAAGTATATAAAAAAGATGATACTAAAGTAATAGTTAAACAAAGAAAATTAAATGAAACAATAGAAGGACATATGCTTTTAAATGAAAAAGTATTAAACGTAATATATAATAATTTATATACATATGAAAACTTTAAAGAACTATATTATGCAGGAGTAGCAGAGTTTAATAACATAATAAAAGATACATCTGAAATAACACTTAAAAACGTAAATACGTATGGCATGGGAAAATGGATTAAGTTTGATGGAAGAGCAAGTGATAGTAAGAATTATGCAGAAAACGTAATAAAACTAAAGACACTAGTGCAAGATACACCATGGTGTACAAAAACACTTGCATCATCGCAGTTAGAACAAGGAGACTTTTACGTATTTATAGATAATGATAATAAACCACATATAGCGGTTAAGATGAATGGAAATGAAATAGATGAAGTAAGAGGAATAAAAAACGGAAATGCACAAGAATTAGAAGAAGAATATAGAGATGTTGCAATATCATTTTTAGAAAATAATAAAGATATTAAAAATGGAAAGAACTGGCTAGATAAAGAAGAATGGAACAAAAGATTAATAAGATATAGTAAAGAAATAGAGGATGGTACATTTAACAGTGAAGAGACTCCAAAACTCATAGAAGATTTATTGCATTCTGATTATAGAAGTCATTTTGGTACAAATTCTAATTTAGAAGAGTTAAAAAAACTTCCTAAGATAAAAAAATACTTAGCAGAATATTATAATTGTACTGAAGAAGAAATATGTGTAGGTGATTATATTCCAAAAGAAGAAACAAGATGTCCTTATAAAATAATATTAGGAAATTTAGGAAATGCAGACTTCGCTAATTCTAAAATAACAGACTTAGGAAAATTAAAAATCATAGGAGAAAATGCATTCTTTACTGATTCTAAAATAACAAACTTAGGAAAATTACAAATTATAGGCGGAGATGCAAACTTTGCTAGTTCTAAAATAACAGACCTAGGAAAATTACAAAGTATAGGAGGCTCTGCATCTTTTAGATATTCTAATGTAACAAATTTAGGAGAATTACAAAATATAGAAGGAAGTGCACACTTTGAATATTCTAAAATAACAAACTTAGGTAAATTACAAGTTATAGGGAAATCTGCATACTTTAAAGATTCTGAAGTAACAGACTTAGGAGAATTACGAAGTATAGGTGATCGCGCAATATTTGGTAATTCTAAAGTAACAAATTTAGGAAAATTACAAAGTATAGGAGAAAGTGCATACTTTAAAGATTCTAATATAACAAATTTAGGTAATTTGCAAAGTATAGGAAGAAGTGCATACTTTAGTAATTCGGGCGTAATAAATTTAGGCAAATTACAAAAAATAGGAGAAGATGCAGGTTTTGAATATTCTAAAGTAACGAACTTAGGAGAATTACAAAGTATAGGAGGATGTGCATTCTTTAATGATTCTGAAGTAATAGACTTAGGAGAATTACGAAGCATAGGACAAAGTGCATACTTTAGAAATTCAGACGTAATAAATTTAGGTAAATTACAAAAAATAGGAGAAGATGCATGTTTTGAATATTCTAAAATAACAGACTTAGGTAATTTACAAATTATAGGGAAAAGTGCATCATTTAATGATTCTGAAGTAACAGACTTAGGAGAATTACGAAGTATAGGTGGGAGTGTAATATTTGGCAATTCTAAAATAACAAATTTAGGTAACGTAGAACATATTGGAGGTAAGATACTAACTGACGAAAGTAATGGTTACCTAAAAGAAGAATATGAAAGAAGAGTTAATGGAAAGTCTTTAAAGTAATATTTGATTATGAATTTGATAATGTGTTATAATCAGATTATATAAAAGAGGTGTTAATATGGATGGAAAAGTATATAACAGTGAAGAAATGTTTTTAAAAGATTATGATTCTAGTGTCTTTGAAAAATTATCTATGACAACTGATATATTAATTATGAGTGTATCAAACGAGGATACTGGAAATTATAGAAAGTTATCAGAAAAAAAGTTTAGTATTTTACTTGTAAAAAGAGATAATTATCCTTTTAAAGGTAAATGGTGTTTACCTGGCGGTTTTGTTGGAATTGATGAAACTTTAGATGAGGCTGCTAAAAGAGTGTTAAAAACAGAAACTAATTTAAAGGATATTTATATAGAACAATTATATACTTTTAGTGATATAAAAAGAGATCCTAGAATGCGCGTTATATCTACATCATATATGGCCTTGGTTGATAAAAATAGATTAATGGATAAGCTTAGTGACAATGCATCTTGGTTCAATGTTTTTATGTTAGAAGATGAGAAGTCATATAACGTTACATTAGATAATGGAATAGAGGAAATTAAGTTTGTAGTTGGTAAAAAGTTAAGGGATAAAACAACTGATAGATATGATTTTAACATAATAAAAAATGATAAGCTAGCTTTTGACCACCCATTAGTTATAGTAAGTGGCATTGAAAGATTAAAAAATAAAATAGAGTATACTGATATAGTATTTAATATGATGCCTAAGTATTTTACTTTAGGGGAATTGCAACAAGTATATGAAGTGATTTTAGGTAAGAAATTACTTGATCCGGCATTTAGAAGAATAATTGCAAACAAAGTAGAAAAAACAGATAAAGTTCAAACAGGTGGAGGACATAGACCATCAGCTTTATTTAGATATAAAAACAGCAAAAGATAGAGTTTTTTTCTCTATCTTTTTATGTTATTTAATATTATATTAATCATCTCTTTGGAAGCAAAAGATGGTAAATTCTTATTTGAATACATGATTCCTATACTTCTTTTGGGGATTTTTTCCTTTATATTTAGTTTAATTAATTCTTTTTCGTCTGTGAAGTTTATGGTTAAGTAGCCAATCCCAAGTCCAGCTTTGGTAAGATAATTAACTAGAGAGTAACTATTAAGTTCCATGTATGGCTTTATTTTGATATTATTTTCTTTCAAATAGTTATCTAAGAATGTTCTTGTATTTGATCCTGTACCTTGAAATAAAAATTTGTAATCTTCGATATCTTTCAATGATAATTTTTTATTTTCTAATTCTTTAAAACTCTTACTTACATAAAATGCATCTTGTACCTCTTTTATTTTATTAATTGTAACTTCTTTATCATCTTCATACATAAAAGGTAAATTAAGAATTACTATATCTATTATTCCATCTTTTAATTTTTTATAAAGTATTTTAGTTACTTCTGTGTATATTTTAATATCTATGTTTGGATGAAGTTTATGAAACTCTTCCAAATATGGTATGAAAAAATATTTTGTAAGGGTTGCTGAAATTCCTATTCTTATTGTGCCTGTCTCTAAGTTTATTAAATCATTAAATCTATTTTCAGCATTAGAAAAATTTTCCATAGCAGTCTTTACGTAACCATAAAATTCTTTTCCTTCTTCAGTTAGCATAACTCCTTTTTTTGTTCTATTAAACAGTTTACCTCCAAGAGAATCTTCAAGTTTTTTAATTGATTTACTAACTGCTGGTTGACTAATGTATAATTCTTCAGCGGCCTTAGTAATATTGCCACACTTAACAACTGTGTAAAATATTTTATATAATTCAAAATTGATATTCATAATATAACCTCCAGTTATAGATAATATAAGTAATATGTATTTTAATTATATAGCAAAAAGCTATATAATTCAATTAAGAAATTATTTATTTATGAAGGTGGTAAATTATGAAGAAGGTATTATATGCTGGAAGTTTTGACCCGATAACAAAAGGTCATGAGGATGTTATAGAAAAGGCAAGTATATTTTTTGATGAGGTTATAGTAGCTATACTAAATAATCCTGATAAAAAAAGTTATTTTTTTAGTCCAGAAGAAAGATATAATCTAATAAGCAAAATATATAAAGAGAAACCTAATATAAAAGTGTTGGTATCTGATAAACCGGCAGTTGATGTAGCATTAGAAAATAATTGTGTTGGTTTAGTTAGAGGTCTTAGAACTATAACTGACTATGAGGAAGAGATGAGACTAAATTATTTTAATAAAGAAATAAGTGATGGAAAAATAAATACCATATTTCTTTTTGCGGATTTAAAATATGGTTTCTTATCATCAAGTTCAGTAAAAGAAATATACAATCTTGGAAAAGACATTTCAAGGTATGTTGATGGTGATGTATATAAGAATATGTTAGAAAAAAAGAAGGTTTTATAATATGAAATTAAAAATATTAGGGAGTGTATCTCCATATCCTAAGGGTAATAAAAATTGTGTATCTTACTTTATAACAACGAATGGTAATAAAAAGATACTGCTTGATGTTGGACCAGGTTCAACAAGACTGCTTAATATGAGAAAAGACTTAAATAATTTAATTGTAATAATAAGTCATTTACATAGAGATCATTACTCGGATATATCTGCTTTAGCCTATGCTTCTTTTGTTGAACATAACCTTGGATACTTGAGTAATAGAATAAAGGTTTATATACCTAAAACAGATAAAAATGCTGATTATGAATTATTAATGAATTATGGAGATGAAAATTACTTAGAATTTATTAGTTATGACAAGCTTAATTTAAAAATTGATGATAATACTACTATTATAAGTGGCATAAATCCTCATAACATAGTATCAAATAGTATAAAAATAAAAGAAGAGGATGTAATCTTTGTTTATTCGGGTGATACGGGATTTAAAAATAATACGATAACTTCTTTTTCTAAAAATGCAGATTTACTTATTTGCGAATCAACTTTTTTAAAAGGTCAGAAAAAATTAGATTACCATTTATGTGCATATGAAGCGGGTATAATAGCTAGCAATGCTAACGTAAAAAGTTTGTTATTAACTCATTTTTATCCGGAAATAAATAGTCAAAAATACGTAGATGAGGCAAGTAAAACATTTGTAACTGGAAATATTTATGCAGCAAGTGAAAATGATTGCTACGTTATTACTCCTAATAAAATAATCAAAAAATAGTCTTAATTTTAAGACTTTTTTAATTGTTTAAATAACTATTCGTTTGTGCTATAATATAAAAGATGAAAAAAAGGAAGTGGTACTTATGAAGAAAAAGGTAGTAATAGGAATGAGTGGTGGTGTTGATTCATCAGTCGCTGCAATTATGCTTCAAAAACAGGGTTACGAAGTAATTGGACTTTTTATGCGTAACTGGGATTCTTTTGCAGATGGCGAAGTAGAAGGTGCACCAACAACTGATGAGGGAATATGTCCTCAAGAAGTTGATTATAACGATGCAAAAAAAGTATGTGACAAACTTGGAATACCACTTTATCGTAAAGACTTTATAAAAGAATATTGGGATTATGTATTTACTTACTTTTTAGATGAATTAAAAAAGGGAAGAACGCCTAATCCAGATATTATGTGTAATAAGTATATTAAGTTTGATCAGTTTGCTAAAGAAGCAGAAAAACTAGGAGCAGACTATATTGCAACAGGGCACTACTGCAGGGTAAAAGATGGACAATTAATGCGCGCTAAAGACGACAATAAAGACCAATCATACTTTTTATCACAAGTATCTAAAAAGCAACTTAAAAACGTCTTATTTCCGATAGGAGATATGATAAAGCCTGATGTTAGAAAAATAGCAGAAGAATATGATTTAGTAACAGCTAAGAAAAAAGATTCAACTGGAATATGTTTTATTGGAGAAAGAAACTTTTCTAACTTCTTAAAGAATTACTTACCAAATCAGCCAGGAGACATAGTTGATATAAAAACTGGTAAAAAAGTAGGAAATCATATAGGACTTATGCATTATACAATAGGTCAAAGAAGAGGCCTTGATATTGGTGGAACAAAAAACAGGATGTTTGTAGTTGGTAAAGATTTAAATAAAAATATTTTGTATATAGAATCAGGTAATGATGAATATTTAATTACAACTTCTTGCGTTGTAGACCAAATAAACTGGACTTATGAAAAAAAGGAAGAAAAATGTACAGCAAAATTTAGATATAGACAAAAAGATGTTGAAGTTAGCCTAGAGTGGTTAAATGATGATGAAATATTAGTTAAGTATCCACAAGGTGTTAAATCAGTAACACCAGGCCAAGCATGTGTGTTTTATGATGGTGATATATGTTTAGGTGGCGGTATCATTAAAGAGGTAAGGAAAAACGGAGAGAAATTATGGTATTTATAAGCCATAATTTTTTTGTTATAAATAGTTTGTTATGATATAATTAAAAAGAGGATGATAGTTATGGAATTTATTAATCATTTAGGTTATAACTCAGTTGTTATATTAACCTTTTTCTTTATATCTTTAATAGCGCTTATACTAAATTATATAACCAAGGGTAAGAGCAATAATGTTTTATTTTCATCTTATAGAAGTAGTTTACTAAAACCCCTTACTTACGTAAGATTAGTAACTCATATATTTGGTCACGCTGATTGGAACCATTTTATGAATAATTTTTTATATATTCTTCTAATTGGTCCTATGATAGAAGAAAAATATGGTAGTAAGAATTTAACCATTATGATTTTAGTAACTTCTATTATAACAGGAATAATTAACATGATTTTTACAAACAAAAAAATTCTTGGTGCAAGTGGGATTGTATTTATGCTTATAGTTCTTTCTTCATTCGTTAATATAACAACGGGAAAAGTACCAATAACACTAATTTTAATTTGCATTTTCTACGTTATAAACGAAATTATTTCAGGAATATTTAAAAAAGATGACATATCACATACCGGGCATTTAATTGGAGCTTTATGCGGATTTATATTTGGATTTTATGTGTTTAAGTAAGTTGGGAGAAAATTATGACAGAATTAAAAAGTATGGAAGAAAGTCTTTTAAAAATTAATAAAAAATATAATAGAATGCAAAAAAAGTATGGGGATAAAAGTTTGAATGCGATTACAAATGGTGGAAAAATAAATAATCCAGATATTTGTTTTGTATTTATGAATCCGACGGGAAGGAATATAGCAAGTCAAAATACTTGGAAAGGCATAAAATCTCCTTGGATTGGTACTAAAAACATATGGAAGTTATTTCACAGCGTAGAACTTTTAAGTGATGATTTATATAATGAAATAGTAGAAAAGAAGCCAAAGGATTGGGATTATGCTTTCGCAGAGAAAGTATACCATGAAGTAGAAAATAAGAACTATTTTATAACAAACTTAGGAAAATGTACTCAAATTGATGCTAGACCTTTACCAGACGAAATTTTAGAAAGCTATTTAGAATTATTGTTAAAGGAAGTTGATATAGTAAATCCTAAAATAATTATTACGTTTGGCAATCAGGTAAGTTCTATTATTTTAGATAAAAAAATATCAGTATCTGAGGTTAGAAAAAAGTACTTTGATAAAGAAATAAACGGAAAATTATATAAGATATTTCCAGTATATTATCCGGTTGGAAATGGCATTTTTAACATAGATAAAGCTATAGAAGATATAAAATGGATAATAAAAAATTACTAAAGGAAGTGAAAAAATGGAAGAACAAATAACCATTGATTTAATAAGTACTTTTAGTGATGTTTACAATAGTGATCCACAAAATAAGATGATAGAAGATAAAATAACTAAAAATGGACTAGAAGAAAGCTTAATAAACAAAACAATAATTAAAGAAAATAAACCAGTTTTTAATATTGAATTACCAGATAGCAAAAGATATGATCAAAAAGATAATTTTAGATGTTGGATATATAGTGGTTTAAATACTATTAAATACGATGTAGCTAAAAACTTGAATATTGATTTAAAAAGTTTTTCATTATCTAATAGTTATATTGCTTTTTTTGATAAATTAGAAAAATCAAATAATACTTATGAAAATATTATAAATCTTCAAGATACAAGCTTAAAATATATAAATAAAGAAAAAATATTAAAAGATTGTGTAAGTGAGTCTGGAAACTGGAAGTGGTTTGTTTCTATTGTAAATAAGTATGGATTAGTTCCTTATGAATGTATGCAAGATGCTTTTGAAGATTTGGTAGAAAAAAACATTACAAATTTATTTACTGAAAAAGTAAAAAAAGATTGTATTAAATTAATAAATGAAAAAAATAATAACAAAAATATAGAAGATTTAAGAAAAATAAAAGAAGGCTATTTAAAGGAAAATTATGTTTTTTTATCAAAAATATTAGGTGAGCCTAAGTTGAAATTTGATTATGGTTATACAGATAAGAATTCTAATTATATAAAATATAAAAACATGACACCTTTAGAGTTTAAAAATAAATTTTTAAGTATTAATTTAGATGACTTTGTTTTTTTAGAAAATGCACCATCATATGATAAAGATTTTTATAAATTATATAGAAAAAAATACCTTGGAAATGTTTATAAAGAAAGCTATATTGAGTTTTTAAACTTACCGATAAATGAAATAAAAAAATTAGCAATTAAGCAACTAAAAGATAAAATCCCAGTTTATATAGGAATAAATATAAAAAAGTTTAGCGACAAGAAATCCGGAATATTAGATACTAGATTATTTGATTATAAAAAAGTATTAGGTTTAGACTTTTTAACAAAAAAAGAAGCTTTTAATACGCAAAATATTTATACTCATCATTGTATGTCAATATGTGGAGTGAACTTGTTGGAAAACGGAAAAACTCAAAGATGGAAAGTAGAAGATAGTTATGGTGATAGTAAAAAGGTTAATGGTTATTATATTATGAATGATAATTATTTTGATGAGTTTGTATTACAAGTGATTATAAATAAAAAGTATTTATCAAAAGATCAACTTGAGTTATTTAAACAAGATGTAATAGAAATTGATGTAGAAGATTCAATTTAAAAAGGAGTACAAAATGAATAAAAAAATTGAAAAAAACGCAAAACTCTTGATTGCAAGTGATTTAATATATTCATTAACAGGAGTATTTGTAGAGACTTTTTTAGTTGCTTACTTTTTGAAAGTAACAAATAAAAACATAACTACTATTTCAATATATTATATTTTAATATATACCTTAACTAGTTTAGGTAATATAGTAATGGGAAAAATAATAAAAAGAGCACCAGACAAAAGTAAACAAATAATGTCATTTGGAATTGTTGCAAGAGCATTATTTATACTTTTTATTGTTTTACTATCTGAAAAAATTGCAACTAATTATATTTTAATTGCAATAATATATGCTTTTTCAGAAATGCTATATTGGTGTGCTCATGAGTTAATATACATAGATGTTACAAATAATGATAATAGAAAAAAATATATGTCCATAAAAAAAATATTATGTAAGATTGTAAATGTAATATCTCCTATTATTTTAGGTACCTCAATTGAATTTTACTCGTTTACCAAAATAGCTGTATATGTTTTTGCATTATCTGTTATTCAGATATTGATAACATTATTTATTAAGACAAATATAAAAAAAGAAAAAAGACAATATAATTTCAAGGAATTTATAGAATATATTAAACGTAATAAACTAAAAAAGATACAAAAGTATAATTTATCTGCTATCTCTTACGGTATTGTAGAAAGTTCAATTAGTACATTAATAGTAATTATAACTATTATGACATTTAAAACATCTTTGAATTTAGGAATTTTAACTACTATTTTTTCGGCTTTTTCTATGTTGTCTTTGATGTTATATGATAAATTTTATAATAAAAATAATGCAAAGTTTATTTTGGCATTGTGTTCTATTATTGTGGTAATAGGTGTTATTGGTTTACTAATAAATATTAGTAAAACTAGCTTAGTAATTTACAACTTTTGTTATATGGTTACTTTTTGTATTTTTGATGTTGTATATAATACAAGAAAAGGTGATTTGGTAAAGGAATGTAAAATAGATAAGTATAGAGAAGAATATATTGGTTATACTTCTATTGGCATTGGAATTGGAAGGATAATTGGATATGTATTAATGTTAATTGTATCTTTTACAAGCAATATAATTTATTTTAAAATATTGCTTGCTGTTGTGACATTATTTGCGCCAATATATTGTTACTTAATAGTTAAATCATTGAAAGATTAGAGAAAGTAAAATTGAGTTACATTAGTCATAAAATTAGTAATAAGGAATAAAAAGAGGTATTGAATTCTAGAATTTAATAAAATATGTGTAAAAGATCTGAATGGAGAAAAATAAGATGAAATTTAAAGATGAAGAAAAAATTTTAAACAAAGAATTATCTGGAAATCAATTGTCAAAAGGATATGTAGAATCTATTATAAAAATGCCATATGAAGAGTTTGAAAATTTAGATATTGAAGATCAAAATAAATTAATTGAAGAAAAAACTGGCAGGAAACTTACTTTTGATGACCGATTACATATAGATGGAATTCCGTTAGATGAAAATCATATCAAGACAATTGAACAAGTTGATAAACAAATTAATAAAATAGTACATAAAAGTTCAGCTAAAAAATTAATAAGAAAATCCAAAAAAAGGATTAAATTATTTTGATAATTTTCTCCTCTTTTTTTGATATTATTTATATAAAATAAAAACTTACGAACAAATAAGATCATAAGTTGATTTCAAATGGAGCCATAAAGGTTGAAGTCGGATAACCTTTATTTTTCTATATAATAGGTAGTAATAAACTACTAACTGAAATAAGTATGCCATGAAAATACTAAATTTTAACAAAAAAGTGATGATAATTATTAAGCAGGATAAAGGGAATGATAGCACTATACTAATTTACATTTTATAAATAAAGAATTTATAGTGTTATCATTTCTTATTTTGTACTTGCAAAATTGAGTTAAAATATGGAAGAACTCTACAATACTTTCAATTTATTCCTTTTAATTAAAGGGTTTGCAAGGTTCTATTTTACTTCCAAATGTTGGATGAATCTTGGATGTTTTAATTTAGTAATAAAATTTACCAAAATGCTGGTATAATTATATATTGAAGTGACAGATAAATAGTAATTTGTTGAAACAGAGGTACCATTATGAATGAAGAACTAAAAAAATGACATGATAAAATTGTAAAACTGGTTTTCTGACCAACAAGGGCCTGAAAAACAGTAAAGATTTAATATACAAATTTTTTTGAAGATGAAGATAACATAAAATGTATATTTTTTAAATATAAGAAAATATAAACAAAAAATAAGAATTAAGATGCAAAGTAAAGATTATATGATACAGAAAATGCATTCGAGATTCAGAAATGTAGGTAAAAAGGGGCAATATAATGTATTCTAAAAATGAAGAGGAAATATTTAAAATTTTAAATAGTAATATTGATGGATTGGATAGTAAAGAAACTGAGAAAAGATTAAAAGATTATGGACAAAATATTATTCTAAATAAAAAGAAAAAGGTTTGGATTTTAAGATTTTTAAAACAATTTAACGATACCATGATCATAATATTATTAGTAGTTGCACTACTTTTATATTTTTATGGATATTTTTATTCTCACGAGTATACTGATACTATTGTTATACTTTTTGTAGTTTTTATAAATGCTATTGTTGGATTTATACAAGAAGAAAAAGCCACTTTAGTATTAAGAGATTTAAAAAAATATGAAACCAGCACTTGTAAAGTTAAAAGAGATGATAAAATAATAGTAATAAACACTAAAGAATTAGTTCCAGGAGATATAATATATTTAGAATCCGGAGAAACTATTCCTGCTGATATTAGAATACTTTCATGTGAAAGTTTAAAAGTAGATGAATCAGC
>OLWB01001122.1_pt1 | contig 26231 bp, 25 predicted proteins | sample 1673331 | NCBI WGS metagenome assembly OLWB01 (sample SAMEA3178943, study PRJEB25190) | human gut metagenome | biome: human gut; feature: human-associated habitat; material: faeces | place: Austria | collected 2013
AAAGGCCGGGTTGGCGGCGTAGTTTAGGCAGCGGATGCCCGGGGCCATTTTGGCAAGGCCTGCAGCCTTACGGCCGCGGAGCCGCGGCGAAAATTCAAATCACCAGTCCGCCATTCACGCCCAGCACCTGCCCGGTGACAAATTCCGCGTCTGCCAGATACGCGATGGCTTTTGCCACATCCATGGGCATACCGTTGCGCCCCAAGGGCGTTTCCTCCGCCATTCCCGCGAGGATATCCGGGGCGACGTTCGCGCACATGTCCGTCAGAATGACTCCCGGCGCCACGCAGTTGACCCGGATGCCGCTGGGGCCAAGCTCCTTGGCCAGCGCCTTGGTCAGAGCGATCACCGCCCCCTTTGTGGCGGAATACGCCGCCTCGCAGGATGCGCCCACCTGCCCCCACATACTGGCCACTGTCACGATGCTGCCACGATGGGTCTTGAGGAAAGATGGCATGGCGGCGTTGACGCAGTGGTAAATCCCTCCCACGTTAACGGCGAACAGCCGGTTCCATTCATCCTCCGCCATCTGGGACAAAAGTCCAAAGTACATCGTCCCGGCGTTGCAGACGAGAATGTCCACATCCCCCATCCGGGCAAACGCCCGGTTCACGGCTTCTCCGTCCGCCACGTCGCAGCAGATGGCCGTAGCTCCGGTCTTCTCCGCCACGGCTTTCGCGGCGGCGTGGTTTTTTTCGTATAAAAACGTCACCCGGTCGCCCCGGGCGGCGAACAGCTCCACCGCCGCTGCGCCGATTCCCCGGGAGCCGCCGGTGATCACAACATTCCCCATAGAATTCCCCGCCTTCCGCAGTCCATTTCCGTCTCATGAAAAACAGGCTGCCGGGGCAGCCCGTTTTTTTACCGCCTTCTGCTCTTGGTGCGGTGATCTGCACGCATGGAGGAGAGCTTGTTGTCGGATTCGGACATGAACGCCTTCAGCTTTTCCTCAAACAGCTGGTCGGCCGTCTTGGGGGCGGCGGGCTGCATGGGGGCGCGCTGGGGGCGGTTCTGCGCCGGAGCGTTGTTCTCCCGGCGGAAGCCACCGTCCTGACGGGGTGCGCCGCGATAGTTCCCGTTCCGATTTCCGCCGTTCTCACGCTGGGGCTTGGGTTCCAGACGCTTGATGGACAGGTTGACCTTGCCGTTTTCCAGACCAATGACCATGACCTTCACGTCCTGGCCCTCGGTCAGGTGCTGCCGGATATCGCTGACGTAGGCATTGGCGACCTCGGAAATATGTACCATGCCTGTCTTTCCCTCCGGCAGGGAGATGAATGCGCCGAAATTGGTGATAGACTTGACTTTACCCTCTAAAATGGCTCCAACGGTTAACTCCATAGTATGCTGTGATTCCTCCATCTATTTTCAGTTAATGATGCACAAGGTTAAGACTGCGGCTGTAGATCCAGAATAAGGGTATTGGGGTCAGCCAGCCCCAGCTCGCTTCTTGCGATATCCTCTACGCTCTTCACCGAGCCCAGCTCGCCAATTTTTTCCTCCAGCTCGCTGTTCTGATGTTCCAGAGCGGCGGCCTCGTCCCGCAGCTCTCCGGTCCGCGCCTGAATGCCGGTGTGTACCCACCTCAGAGCTGCCAGCGCCGCCATAGAGAATACGATAAGCACTGCCACGATGATCTTCAGTGCCAGCGAGCCTGACCGGAAAATCACTTTCCCCCTGCGTTTCTGTTCCAATGGGTTCACCTCTTCGTTTTCGCCGTTTTTCCCGACGATGATTCCACTTTATTGTAACCCATTTTTTCGCAGATGCAAATAAAATTTTTGCAAATTCGGAAAATTTTTTTGCGGGCAGCAGCGCAAAGCCCAGGATTGCCCTGACGAATTTCCAGAATCCGGAAAAAATGGGTGCGATCAGGCTGCCGAACGCCAGATCCCAGACAATCCCCCCCGCCAGCAGCCCGGCGGAATACCCCAGCCGCAGGTCGCCCCCGCACACACGAAAGCTCATAATCAGCCAGACCCAGACGCAGCCCGTCAGAAACAGCGCGTCCGCGGCAAGAGTATGCCGTGGACGCAGGGGACGTAAGAATTCGTAATACACCCCCAGCGCCGCCCCCAGCAGACAGCAGCCGGAGGCGGTGGCGGTCCACTGGGCGGTGGGGGTCCGCTGGCTGCCGTAGGGCACCGGCATGCGGTACTGCCGCTCGGCGGTGCAGTAGTGGGAGCTGGTCATGCAGGCCGCCGTCCGGGCGTGGCCGCCGGAGATCAGCAGGCTCCCCAGGGCCAGGCTCTCCCCCATGGTGGAGCAGGCCCCGTACAGGCCGAAAAACGGAATCTGGAAGTCCCGCAGGCCGAAGGCGGTGCCGATGCACTGGTTCAGCAGGTCCCCGGCCAGGACGTAATCCAATTCCGCCGGGGTCAGCCCGCCCTTTTCCAGGGCCCGGGTCAGGGCCTCCTGCTGCATGGCGGACTCCGCCTGCTCCCAGGTATCCTTTCCGAAGAAGGAATCCGTGCACAGCAGGTCAAAATGCTCCGCCAGGGGGCCGTTGGCCTCGAATTTTCCGCCGACGTTGGCATAGGACACCACGCTGGGGGGCCGCAGCAGGGCCACCGTCTGCCGGCCCAGGCGTCTGGACGTCATAAAAATCACCTCTTGTCCATAGTCTGCCGCACCGACGCCTGAATATGCGCAAAAACCTCCGCCGGGCGGCGCCCGGCGGAGGTTTTGTGTTCTTTTTTTACTTGCCCACCGCGTGGAAATACAGCGACAGCATACCGGGGCCCACATGGGCGCCGGTCACCGGCTCGTGGGGCACCAGCAGGATGGGACCCCGATGGCCAGCCTCCCGCAGCTTGGTCTCCAGCCGCAGGGCCTCGCCGGGGCAGTCCCCGTGGGAGATGCCGATCAGGTCGTCCAGGTCGATGGCCCGCTCCTTATAGATGGACACCAGCCGCTCGATGGCCCGCAGCTTGCCCCGGGCCTTGTCGAACAGGACGATCTTCCCCTCCTCGTTGCCCCGGAGGATGGGCTTGATCTGCAGCAGGGAGCCCACCAGCGCCGACGCACCGGAGATGCGGCCGCCCTTGCGCAGGTACTTCAGGTCGTCCACAGCGAAATATTGGCAGTAATTCTGGCAGTACACCGTCATTTTCTCCACCAGCTCATCCAGGCCCATGCCCTGGCGCACCAGGGAGGAGGCCTTCAGGGCCGGGATGCCCGCGCCCAGGGACGCGCCCATGCTGTCGATGGGACAGACCCGGCGGCCGGGATATTCCTCCATCAGCTCGTCCCCGGCCAGCTTGGCCGACCACCAGCTGCCGCTGATGCCGGCGGAAATGCTGAAATACACCACGTCGTCCCCCTGGGCGATATAAGGCTCAAAGGCCTTCCGGGCGTCGTCCGGGTTCACCATGGAGGTGCGCACGTCGGCGCCGGAGCGCAGGGCCTCGTAATACTCGTGGCCGTCCAGCCCCTCCGGGGCCGGCTGATCGTCAATGGTCAGGGCCATGGGCAGCAGATGGATGTTGTATTGCTCCCGCAGCTCGGGGGACAGATTGGCCCCGGAGTCCACAAAAATCTGAATCATGATAAACGGTTCCTTTCCAAGGTAATTCGATTAAATATTGTGCTTTACCCAATCCGCCAGGGTGTCGAACAGCTGCTCATAGCCCCCCATGGTCAGGTGGATGCCGTCGGCGGCGATCAGCTGGGACAGCCGGTGGTTCCGCAGAAACGTCTGCCGCACCGGGATCAGGGGGATGTTCTCCCGCAGGGCGATCTCCGCCGCCGTGTCGGCGTACAGCTCCTGGTGGCGATAGATCATCTGGGGCTCCCCCAGCCAGTCCAGAATGCGGTCCCGCCGCAGGTTGTCCCGGCACAGGAAGGACAGATACCGCTCCCCGTCAATGGGGGGCAGGGTCATCATCACCGGCTGCACCCCGCCCTGGCGCAGGGCGTCCAGGGTCTCGTGCAGGGTGTCGGCAAACACCGGCAGCTCCGTGTTGGGCCGGTGATCGGCCTCGGGGTCGGCGTCGATGGCGGCCCAGTCGAAGTCGCTGTCGTTGCCGCCGTAGGACACCAGGGCATACCGGGCCTCCAGGCCCCGGTCCAGGTCATGCCGCACCAGGCTCAGTCCCTTGCGGATGGTGGCCCCCATTTTCGACCGGTTCACCACCTCCACCAGCTTGGTCTGGTAGCGCTGCATGACTTCATTGATGTGAAAATGATAGTGAAAATCTCCGTCCGGCACCGTGGCCTTCAGCAGAGAGTCTCCATAAATATAAATCTTATCCGGCATGGCTATGACCTCCATCCCTCTTTTTTCCTAATATAGCATATTAGTTCTGGCAAGTCAACCTATTATTTCCCGATTTCTGCTTGCGCCCAACCAAATATTCTGATATTATATAGAAAAAGGAAACGCCGGAGGAATGCTGTATGCAATATGACAAAGAGCTGATCGCCCACAAGCTGGACCGGTGGGACCGGTTCATCACCGACTACCACCTGCCGGAGTGGGACGCCATCCCCGATCTGGGGCTGTATATGGACCAGGTGGTGGTGCTGCTGGCCCAGTATCTGAACTTCATCCCGGCCATGCCCGGCGGCAAGGAAAGCTTTGTCACCTCCTCCACCATCAACAACTATGTGCGGCTGAAGATCATGCCCGCCCCGGTAAAGCGGAAATACTTCCGGGTCCACATCGCCTATCTCATCATGATCCTGACCATGAAGCAGAGCATCAGCATCAGCGACGTGCAGAAGATCATCCCGGCGGACATCCCCGAGGAGGACGTCCGGGCCATCTATCAGGAGTATTCCGAGAAATTCCGCCACATTGCCCTGTTTTTCAACCAACAGGTCCAGGACGCGGCGGAGGATATCCGCACGCCGGACCAGCCCGGCGAGGCCGCCGTATCCCGGCTGGTCATCGAAAGCACCCTGATCGCGGGGTTCTCCAAGATCCTGGCGGAGAAGCTCATCCGCCTGTGCGGGGCCGACACCCAGGAGGTTCTGGCCGCCGAGCAGCCCCCCCAGACGTAAGGCTCCTGCACTTTACAGCCCGCCGCATCCCCTGCCCTTCGGGGCGGGGGATTTTTGTTTTACGCCCGTTCCAGCAGCTTTTCACCGGCCCGGAAGATGTCTCCCGCGCCCACGGTGAGGATCAGGTCACCGGGCCGGGCCAGGGAGGCCAGGGTGTCGGCCACCTTGTCCAGGGTGGAGCAATAGATGGCTCCGGGGATCTTCTCCGCCAGGTCCCGGGAGGAGATGCCCAGGATGTTCTGCTCCCGGGCGGCATAAATCTCCGCCAGCACCGTCACATCCGGCAGCTGGAGCTCCCGGACGAAGTCGTCAAACAGGGCCTTGGTGCGGGTGTAGGTGTGGGGCTGGAAGGCGCAGATCACCCGCTCATAGCCCATGGACCGGGCGGTGGTCAGCAGGGCGTGGAGCTCCGCCGGGTGGTGGGCATAGTCGTCATACACCGCCGCCCCGTGATAGCTGCCCTTGTGCTCGAACCGGCGTCCGGCCCCGTGGAAATCCTCCAGGCCCCGGGTGACGGCCTGGCCGGGGATCCCCAGCACATAGGCCGCGGAAGCAGCGGCCAGCGCGTTGAGAATGTTGTGCTTGCCGGGAATGTGCAGGTCCACATGGGCATACAGCGCCCCGTGGATCATCACGTCGAAGCTGGCGCAGCCGTCGAAAAACGCCACGTCCCGGGCATAGCAGTCCGCCGTCCGGTCCGCCAGGGAGAAGGTGAACACCGGGTGGCTCAGGCCCGCCACGGCGTCCCGGGCCCCCTGGTCATCGGCGTTGGAGATGACATAGCCCCGCTGGGGCACCAGGTCGGCGAAGGCGTGGAAGGAGTGCTCAATGTCCTTCAGGTCCTTGAAGAAGTCCAGATGGTCCTCCCCCACGTTCAGGATCACCGCCACCGTGGGGAAGAAATTCAGGAAGGAATTGCAGTATTCGCAGGATTCCAGAATGATGGTGTCCCCCTTGCCCACCCGATAGCCCGCATGGAGCATGGGCAGGGTGCCGCCGATCATCACGGTGGGGTCCGCCTGGGCCGCCATGAAGATGTGGGTGGCCATGGAGGTGGTGGTGGTTTTGCCGTGGGTGCCGGAGATGCACAGGGCGTTTTCATAGTGCTGCATGATAGCGCCCCAGGCCTGGGCCCGCTCATACACGGGGATGCCCCGGGCGATGGCTCCGGCGATCTCGGGATTCTCGTCGTGGATGGCGGCGGTGCGGATCACCAGGTCGCAGTCCTTCAGGTTCTCCGCCGAGTGGCCGATGGCCACGTCGATGCCCTGGGACCGGAGCTGGCGGACGGTGCCGCTTTCCGTCATGTCCGAGCCCTGCACCCGCAGGCCCATGCCCAGCAGCACCTCCGCCAGGGGACACATACTCACCCCGCCGATGCCGGCCAGGTGGGCCCGGACCCCGGGCTTGAGAAAGGTTTTGATATCTATGGTAGGATGCATCATATTGGGTCCCTCCCGCATTTGGAAAATTCGTATCCTATATTATACTATACCCCGCCGGAGTGTGCAACTCACATACCCCACAAAAAATGACTTCTGTTGCAAAACCGGGAAATTTCTGCTATAATGCGGGGCAAAAGGAGGGGATTGCTATGCGACTGGATAAATATCTGAAGGTATCCCGCCTCATCAAGCGGCGGACGGTGGCCAACGAGGCCTGCGACAATGAGCGGGTCAGCGTCAACGGCCGGGTGCAGCGGGCGTCCTACGAGGTGAAGCCCGGGGACAGAATTGCCATCCGCTTCGGGGCCAGGACCCTGGAGGTGGAGGTGCTGTCGGTGGCGGACAACGTGGGCAAAGCCGATGCCGCCGCCATGTACCGGGAAATCGGCGGGACAACTCCGGGACAAAGCTGAGACAGACCCGGAACAGACCGGGACAACCGGTATAATTTTTCCCGCCCTCTCATACACATGGGATATTCGATTGAAATATTCCATTGCTGATATGAGGGGGCGGTTTTTTTATGGCGTATGAAACGGGGCAGCAGCTGTATCACCGGGTGGAGCTGGAGGGCCGGGACAAGCTGACGGTGTCCGGGGTGGAGGACGTGGAGCGGTTCGACGAGGGCTGCATCGTCATGGCCACCTGCGAGGGGACCCTGATCGTCACCGGGGAGGGGCTGCACATCGGCAAGCTGAGCCTGGACGGCGGGGAGCTGCAGGTAGATGGCCGGGTGGAGGCCCTGACCTATGAGGAGCAGCAGGCTCCCCGGGGCTCCTGGCTGACCCGGCTGCTGGGCTGAGGGGACGGATGGAGAATTATGTGGCCGGTCAGCTGGCCGCCCTGGGAGCCGCCGTGGCCCTGGGGGTCGCCGGGGGCCTGGTATACGACCTGCTGCGGGTGCTGCGCCGCAGGCGGCCGGGGCTGACCCATGCCGCCGACGCGGTGTTCGGCCTGGTGTGCCTGCTGGGGGCCCTGTGGGCCCTGACCCGGGTGGGCGGCGGCGAGCCGCAGCTGTATCTGCTGCTGGGAGCCGGGGCGGGGATGCTGCTGTATCTGCTGGCGGCGGCGCCGCTGCTGCGGCCCCTGTGGGAGTTCTGGGCCGATGTGGCCGGGGAGCTGGCGCGGCTTTTGCGGCTGCCCCTGGATTTTTGCCGCCATCAGGCAAAAAAATTGCTGCCGGAAGCAAAAAAGGGCTTCCATTCTGCGGCAAAGTACGCTATACTAAATACATATAGGTGGAAGTGTTTTCTACGACCAAAGGATGACGCACAGAAGGGAGTCCGCAGACATGGCAAGAAGCAAGAAAAAGCCCGTCAGCCGCAGCCGCGTGGCGGCTCTGCTGGTGATCGTGGTGCTGGTGGCCGCCGCAGGGGCAGGCATCGTCCGGATATACGGCAGCCGTCTGCCGGAGCTTCGCAGCAAGAGCCAGGCGCTGGAGGCCCAGATCCAGCAGACCGAAAAGCAGAATGACGCCCTGCGGTCCGATCTGGAGCACCAGGGGGATCAGGACTTCATCCAGGGTCTGGCCCGGGATGATCTGGGCTTGGCCTCCGACGGCGAGCGCATTTTCTACGACGTGAACAACTGACACGCCACACTTTCGAAGGGAGCAGATAGATTCGTTTATGGAATTAACGGTTGGGACCATTATCACCGGGAAGGTGACCAGCATCACCAAATTCGGCGCATTTGTGGCGCTGCCCGATGGAAAATCCGGGCTGGTTCACATCTCTGAGGTGGCCGGCACCTTCGTCAGCGATGTCCACGATTTCCTCACCCAGGGGCAGGAGGTACCCGTGAAGGTGCTGTCCATCTCGCCGGAGGGGAAGATCAGCCTGTCCGTGAAGCAGGCGCAGCCGCCCAAGCCCCGGCCTCCCCATGGCGACCGTCCGGCACGGCCCCGTGGCCCCCGTCCCGCTCCCGCCCGTTCCGCCCCCGCCCAGCCCGCCGCCCCGGCGGAGCTGTCCTTTGAGGACAAGCTCAAGCAGTTCATGTCCGTGTCCGACAGCAAACAGTCGGAGCTGAACCGCTACATGGCCTCCAAGCGGGGCGGTCGCCGCCGCAAGTAATTCCGTCAAAAGCCTGCCGCGGGCCACAGCCTGCGGCAGGTTTCTTTAACCCTAAAACCGGCAGCCATGCCGCAGAGGCGGACGGCCTTGTCCGTCCCCCAACCCGCCGAATTCGATTGCATTCCGTATATTTCGACCGCAAAATTGCAATACGTATTCAAAATCCCCCATCATCCGCCCACCGGCTTGCATCCCCGGGGGCGGTATGGTATGATAAAAGGTAAGAAAGAAAGGGGGCAAACCATGCAGCGATGGAGTCCGGAGGTCATCCGCTATCTGCACACGGCGGCGGACCGCAGCCGCTACTATACGGACCTGGCCCGGGAGCTGGGGGCGTTCCTGCACCCGGAGGACCGGGTGTGCGACGCCGGGTGCGGCCTGGGTCTGCTGAGCCGGGCCCTTCTGCCCTACTGCGGACACGTCACCGCCATAGACCGCTCCCCGGCGGCCATCGCCGACCTGACCGCCCGGGGCCATGACCCCCGGCTGACGGCCCTGACCGGGGACATCCGGGACCTGCCGCCCCAAAAGCCCTATGACGCCATGGTGTTCTGCCTGTTCGGCGGCACCGAGGAGATTCTGGACATCGCCGCCCGGCAGTGCGGCGGCACAGCCCTGGTGGTGCGGCGGGACTTCCGGCAGCACCAGTTCAGCTCCGGCGTCCGCATGGCGGGCCACACCGCCGCCGACATGGAGCAGGAGCTGCGCCGCCGGAGGCTGACCTGCACCCTCCGGCGGTTCACCCTGGAATTTGGCCAGCCCTTCCGATCCGTGGAGGACGCCCTGGCGTTTTTCCGGCTGTACAGCCGGGACGGGACGGTGCCTGCCCGGCAGGAGCTGGAGGCCCGGCTGGAGCCGTCCCCCTGGCCGGACTATCCCCTGTATCTGCCCAATCCCAAGCCCCTGTGCCTGCTGGCCATCCCGGCAGGTCAGCTGAAGGAGGATCCCCATGGATAAAATACTCATCTGCGGCCCCCGGGGGGTGGGGAAAAGCACCCTCATCCGGCGGCTGACGGCCCTGTATCCCGGCCCGGTGTCGGGCTTTGTCACCAAGCGGGAGACCGTGGCGGACGGCGAGGGCCTGTTCCCTATTTACATTCACCCCGCCGCCTGTCCGGAAGCCCGGCGGCAGTACGGCCCGGAGAATCTGATCGGCCGGTGCGACAGCCGCCGCAGTGTCCGCTGTACCCCGGTCTTTGATGACTGGGGCCCCCGGCTGCTGGAGGGGCCGGGCCTGCTGCTGATGGACGAGCTGGGCTTTTTAGAGCGGGACGCCCATCGGTTCCAGGAGGCGGTGCTGGCGGCCCTGAGGGGTGACCAGCCGGTGCTGGCGGCAGTGAAAAACCGGAACGACCCATTTTTGCAGGCGGTGCGGGGCGTCCCCGGCGTCCGGGTGCTGTATATCACCCGGGAGAACCGGGAGGGCTTGTTCCGCCTGCTGAAGCGGGACCTTGCACAGGCCGAATAATCACAAAAAACAGCGGCGGGCTTTGCCCGCCGCTGTTTTTCATATTGCTGTTACTTTGTCAGTCGATGGTGCGGGTGAAGCTCATGCCGCTTTTCTGCATATGCACGTCCAGCCGGACCCGGTCGCCCCGGATATAGCTGCGGGTATACTCATAAATGCGGCCGTCCTCGGTGCGGGTGCGGCGCTGATGATAAAAGGCGCAGCTGCCCGGCTCCACCCCCAGCAGGCTGGCCCGGGGGGCGTCCAGGATCACGGATTCATAGCTGTCCTCGGCGGAAAAGGGTGTGATCCCCACGTGATACAGCAGGCTGTAAAAGCTGTGGGTCTGGACCATTTCCCGGGTGAGGTTGGGATAGATGTACTGGGGATAGTAGGAGGTTTCCAGAATCAGCGGCTCCCCGTCCACGTTGCGGACACGGGTGAAGCAATACACCGGGGTTCCCTCCTGCAGGTCCATCCGCTGGCAGATGGCCCGGGTGGGGATCACCACGCCGAAATCCACCAGGGTGGACGACGGCGTCTTGCCCAGGGAGGAGACCTCCGTGGTGAAGGAATAGCGCACGCCCCGGCGGTTGTTGTTGGGGTCGGCCACAAAGGTGCCCTTGCCCCGCTTGCGGACCACCAGTCCCTCGTCCTCCAGCTCGCCGATGGCCTGGCGGGCGGTGTTGCGGCTGATATCCAGCGCCCGGCACAGCTCCGCCTCCGACGGCAGCAGGTCCCCGATCTTCAGCGCGCCGGAGGAGATCTCCCGCTTGATGATGCCCACCAGCTGGGCGTACAGGGGAATGTTGCTGCTCAGGGACAGCTTGCTGTCCAGGATCGCATTGTGTTCCATAAGATAAGACCTACCTTCTCCGGCACCATGTTGTACCGCATACATTTGGGATATTCTGATTGTACCATATACATCCGGAAAAAGATAGCCCCTATTTTACAAATTTGCGGCGAAAATTTTACATATCTCGCCAATCGCCCTCCGGAAGTGGACGGTCTCAGTCTCCCTCCCGCATGCGGTAGCCCACGCCCACCTCGGTGAAGATGTACTGGGGCTGGCCGGGGGTGTCCTCGATCTTGCGGCGGATATTGGCCATGTTCACCCGGAGGATCTGGTTGTCGGCCTTGGCCTTGGGGCCCCACAGCTCCCGGATGATGAAGTCATAGGTCAGCACCTTGCCGGCATATTTGCCCAGCAGGGCCACGATCTTGTATTCGTTCACCGTCAGCTTGGCGTTTTCGCTCCGGATCAGCACCTGGTGCTTGTCATAGTCGATGGTCAGGTCCCCGGCGGTGAATTTGCCGGACTGGGCGATCTGGGAATTGGCCAGGGTGGTGCGGGTATGGCGGATGGCGGTGCGGATGCGGGCCAGCAGCTCGGAGGTGCCGAAGGGCTTCACCAGATAGTCGTCGGCCCCGTAATCCAGCGCGTCCACCTTGTCGTGCTCGTGGTTCCGGGCGGACACCACCACCACCGGCAGGTTGGACCACTTGCGCACGGACTTGAGCACCTCCATGCCGTCCATATCCGGCAGACCCAGGTCCAGGACGATCAGGTCCGGGCAGTGGGAGGCGATCATGGTCAGCGCTTCTTCACCGCTGCCCACAATGATGGTATCGTATCCGTTGGCGTTGAGGACCATGGAGATGAAATTGCTGATGCTCTGCTCATCCTCCACGATCAGAACCTTATCCTTGATCTTCATGTTCATCCTCCTCCAGGGGCAGGTCCACCGTGAACCGGGCGCCGCTCCCCTTGATATTTTCTCCTTTTATTTTGCCGCGGTGGGCTGCCACCACGGTTTTGCACACAGACAGGCCGATGCCCATGCTGCGGGTGCTGTCCCCCTTCTGGGCGCTCTGGGTGCCGTCGAACAGGTTGTGCAGCCGTCCCTCCGGGATGCCCCGGCCATTGTCGCACACGGTGAACCGGGCCCACTTCCCCTGTTTTTCCAGGGATACCGCCACCCGGGTGGTGGTGACGCCGTGGATGGCGGCGTTTTCCAGAAGGTTCGTCATCACCTGCTGGATCAGCAGCGGGTCCATGGGCACCAGGAAGAACTCCTCCGGAAGCTCCACCCGGACATCGATCTGCGGATACCGCCGCCGGAATTTGCCCACGGCCCCCTCGATGACCTCCTCCGCCGCCTCCGGCGTTTTGGTAACCTGCGCGTCCTCCCCTGCGCCGATGCGGGTGATGGACAGCAGATTTTCCACAATATGAATCAGCCACTGGGCGTCCTCGTTGGCATTTTTCAGCAGCTCCCGCCGCTGCTGGGGCGTCAGGACGTCATCCTGCTCCAGCAGGACGTTGGTGGCCCCCACGATGCCCGTCAGCGGGGTTCGGATGTCGTGGGACACCGCCCGCAGCAGGTTGCTGTGGATCTTCTCCCGCTCCGCCTCCCGCTCCATCTCGCTGACCTTCTTGGCCCGGCTGGTAACGATACCGGTCGCCACGCAGATGGTCATCATCACCAGGAACGTCAGCGGAAAGCCCGCCAGCGTGAAGCTGACCTCCCAGAAGGGCGGGGTGAAGATGTAGTCCACGCTGAGCACGGCGAACACCGCGATGGTCAGGCTGAAGAAAAACCCGTCCGTCAGCAGGGCCGTCAGAAACACGTCCAGCAGGAAGATCATGGACACATAGCTGGTGTCGTTGTTGGGGTCGAAGTTCCGCAGCACCAGACAGAACCCCACCGAGATCAGGTACAGCGACACGGATACGATAAAGTCCTTCCCGGAATAAGACAGCAGGTCCGTCCGGAACAGGCGAGTCCGCTTCAGCCACTCGTTGGGCCAGCGGATCTGAAAGCGCTTCATGGCTGTTTTTCCCCTCCCCGCGCCTGTAATGTCACCATTGTACCATATTTCAGCGTTAAGAAAACGCTAAAATCATGTTAAGAAGCGAAATTTTTTCGGCAGGATCCGCGCATGTAAAATATCACAGCCGGGGGTTGCAATTTCCCCTGCCGCCCTGTATAATAAATTCGACATACTCCACCAGAGGCAATGTGGCCGCAAAGGCCCCCTGCGGGTCAGGCGCATTGATGAACAAGGGAATGGGGACGAGCCCCGCGTTGACCAACACCGTGTGTACCAAGGCATCTGTCCGTCGGCGAAAGCCGGTCATTGGAAGGCACTCCTTCTGAGAAGGCAGGACAGACCCGCCGCTTGAGGTACGAGTCGGGAGACCTACTGTGTGCACACGAATAATTTCCAAAAACGGTTATGGTGTTATTCTGCAATGGCAGAATAACACCATTTTTTGTTTATCCGGGAGGAAACGGTATGAAAAATCGCAAAACCTATCTTCTGCGGGGACTGCTGGTGCTTCTGGCGGCGGCCCTGGTGCTGGCGGCGGCCCTGCCGGGGCTGGGCCTGTCCACCGGTGGCCCCACGCCCCTGCCCCAGGCCCAGGCGGACCCCCTGCGCCCGGAGGGACAGTCCCAATCGCCCCAGACGCCTCCGGACCAGCCGGAAGAACCGGACACCCCCGAGGAGCCCCAGGAGCCGGAACAGCCGGATACCCCGGATCAGCCCGACCAGCCGGACACCCCCCAGGAGCCGGACACCCCGCCCGAGGACCCCGGCCAGGACCCGGACCCGGACGCCCCGCCCAAGGACGACGGCCCCCGGGACGACACCCCCGGCGGTACCGATCCCACCCCCGGCCCCTCCGACGACGCCTCCCCCCGGATCGTCACGGACCTGTGCAGCGGCGAGATCACCTATGACCAGCTCACCGACGACACCCTGCATTTTTACGCCTATATCCTCAACGCCAACGGCCAGACCCTGAAGGTCAAGCTCCGCAACAGCCAGACCTCCCAGAACGGCCAGTACCTCACCGCCGACGGCCGGAACTATCAGGCCCGGCTCTGCCGGGGCGAGACCAACTACTTCACCCTCTACCGCAAGGACGGCAATAAAACCGTCCAGGAGGTGAACTACGCCATCCGCTACGCGGCCCAGAAGGCCGACGAGCGCCACCCCACCATCGGCGACCATCCCCCCACCATCGTCACCAACCTGGAGGGCGTCACCGAAACCACCAACCGCAACTTCACCCTGACGGTGCAGGCCACCGCCTACACCGGCCGCTCCCTGCCGGAGAGCAATATCCAGGTATACCTGGACGGCAAGCGGGTCCTTCAGCCCACCGGCAACCCGGTGTTCGAGTACCAGCTTCGCTTCCCCGACCCCTTCTCCGGCGACAGCGAGGCCCACACCATCTCCATCCGGGCCTGGGACGGCCAGGGCAACTCCCGCTATGTGTCCTACCGCATCATCTACCGCTTTGTGGACACCGGCGACGTCATCGGCACGGCCTATGTGGTCCTGGACATCACCACCATGGGCATGGGCCTGCCGGAGGAGCCCTTTGCCGTTCAGGTGCGCCAGAACGTTCCGGCGTCCTACGCCGTTATGGAGGCCCTGGAGGAGTGGGGCTATGAATACGAATACAGCGGCTCCCCGGACGTCGGGTTCTATCTGCGCCGCATCAGCCGGGCGGGGTTCATGGACTATCCCGACATCCCGGAAAACCTCTGGGCCAAAATCCTCCGGGACGGCCTGAACCTCACCGGCCAGCACGACCCCGACAGCCTGGGCGAGTTCGACTATACCCAGGGCTCCGGCTGGATGTACTCCATTGGGGGCCAGACCTACGCCGGAAAGGGCCTGTCCAATTACTTCCTGTCCTCCGGCGACACCCTGTATCTGCGCTTCACCCTGGCCTACGGCAAGGACATCGGCGGCTATGACGCCACCGGCGGCAATTACGGGGCCCTGTCCACCTACTGCGGCCGCTGGATCAACGGCCAGTACATCGACGAGCACCGCTGGGGCCAGCCCCAGCAGACCACGGCCCCGGACTGCACCCACCCCGGCCAGGCCGCCGTCACCTGCCAGGTGTGCGGCGACGTGGGCCGGACCCAGGAAATTCCGGCCCTGGGCCACGACTTCCAGGAAACGGAGCGCCGGGACGGCGTCATCATCTATACCTGCTCCCGATGCGGGGAGCGGAAGGAGGAGCCCGTTCCATGAGAAGATCCCTGGCAGGCGCTCTGCTGGCCCTGATGCTGGCGGCGGCGCTGATCTGCCCCGCCTGGGGGGAGGATTTCCGCCCCCTGCTGGAAAACCGGCCCCTGACGGCGGGAGACTCCGTATCCGACTGGCTGGCCATCGCCTCCGGCCGGGCCGGGCTTCAGCGGCCGGACTATCTCCGGGATCTGGAGTCCTATGTCACCTCCATGTACCGGGAAAACGGCGGTCTGGACCGCATCAAGGCCACCGAGTGGCACCGCATCACCCTGGCGGTGCTGGCCCAGGGCGGGGACCCCACCGCCTTTGGCCGGGACCGGGAGGGAAAGCCCATCGACCTGGTGGCCGAGGGGACCTATAACTGGTCCCGCTCCCGCTCCCTGGGAGCCCAGGGACTCAACGGCTGGATTTTCGCCCTGATTACTCTGGACAGCGGCGGCTTCGCCGTGCCGGAGGGAGCGGTCTATACCCGGGAGGATATGCGCCGGGCCATTCTGTCGGCCCAGACAGAGGAAGGGGCCTTCGGCCTCTCCGCCGGGACGGCGGACGTGGACATCACGGCCATGGCCCTGCAGGCTCTGGCCCCCTATCAGGAGGACCCCGCCACGGCGGAGGCCATCCGCCGGGGGCTGGCGTGGCTGTCCGGCCAGCAGACGGAAAACGGCGACTTCGTCAGTTGGGGGGACCCCAACGCCGAAAGCACCGCCCAGGTGCTCATCGCCCTGTGCAGTCTGGGCCTGGACCCGGAAACGGATGCCCGGTTTATCCAGAATGGCCGCACCCTCCGGGACGGACTGCTGTCCTATCGCACCCGGGAGGGCCTGTTCCGCCACACGGCGGAGGGCCCCGAGGACCTGATGGCCACCGAGCAGGCCATTCTGGCCCTGCAGGCCCTGGACCGGCTCCGGGCAGGCCAGGGGCGGCTGTATGACCTGCGGGATATCCCCCCGGCGGCCTCCGCAAGCGCCTCCCCCCTTCCCTGGCTCATCGCCGGGGCGGCGGTCCTGGCGGCGGCGGGCATTGTCATCATCGTTATAAGAAAGAGGAAACGCGTATGTACGAAATAACCCGGAATGTTCTGGCGGAAGTGAAGAAGGCCATCGTGGGCAAGGACGGCGTGATCTCCAAGGTGTGGATCGCCCTGCTGGCCGAGGGCCACGTTCTGCTGGAGGACGTGCCCGGCGTGGGCAAGACCACCATGGCCCTGGCCTTCTCCCGGGCCCTGGGGCTGGACACCAAGCGCATCCAGTTCACCCCGGACACCATGCCCTCGGATATCATCGGCTTCTCCATGCCCGGAAAGGACGGCATGGTCTATCAGCCCGGGGCCATTATGACCAATCTTCTGCTGGCGGACGAGATCAACCGCACCTCCAGCAAAACCCAGTCCGCCCTGCTGGAGGCCATGGAGGAAGGCCAGGTGACGGTGGACCGCGTTACCCATCCCCTGCCCCGGCCCTTTGCGGTGCTGGCCACCCAGAACCCCGTGGGCTCCGCCGGGACCCAGGACCTGCCCAATTCCCAGCTGGACCGCTTTCTCATGAAGCTCAGCATGGGCTATCCGGACCTGCAGAGCCAGATCCACATTCTCCGGGACCGCAGCGGGGAGGACCCCCTGACCCGGGTGCAGGCCGTGGCGGACCGTGAGGCCCTGTGCGAGGCCATCCGCCGGGTCCGGGCCATCCACATCGCCGACCCCGTGTATGACTACATTGCCCGCCTGACCGAGGCCACCCGCAGCCACCCCATGGTGCGCCTGGGCATCAGCCCCCGGGGGGGCCTGGCCTTGTGCCGGTGCGCTAAGGCGGCGGCCTTTGCCGCCGGGCGGGACTTCGTTCTGCCGGAGGACGCGGCGGAGCTGGTTCCCTATGTGTTCGGCCACCGGCTGATGCTGTCCTCCCGGGCAAAGCTCAACGACTATACCCCCGAGGCCATTCTGGCCCAGGTGCTGGAGGAGACTCCCGCCCCGGCCATGACGGAGCGGACCCTATGACCCAGGCGCTGTGGGTTCTGTGCCTTCTGCTGCTGGCGGCGGGGTATATCGCCGCCCCCTCGGGGCCGGTGCTGGCGGCAGGCCTGGCGGCGCTGGCGCTGCCGGTGCTGTCCTGGCTGGCGGTTCTGCTGTGCCGCCGGAAACTCCGGGCGGAGCTGTCCTGCCCGGCCTCTGCGGAAAAGGGACGGCCCGCCGCCGTCCGCCTGACCCTGCGCCGTCCCCGGGCCCTGCCGGTGGGACGGGTGCGGTTTCACCTGGCGGCGGAGAACACCGTCACCGGCGAAACCGCCCGCATGACCCTGCCGGAGGGGGAGAGCGCCGTGTCCGGCCGTCTGTGCGGCTGCCTGACCCTGCGCATCACAGGGGTCACGGTGTGGGACGCCTTCTCCCTGCTGCCGGTTCCGGCCCCCTGCCGGGCCCGGGGCCAGCTGTGCGTCATGCCGGATACCTTTCCTCTGGATATGGAGGATTTTCAGGCCCTGCGCCCCCGGCGGGAGGGCAGCATCTATGACCCCGGCCGCCGGGGAACGGACCGGACGGAGACCTTCCAGGTCCGGGACTACGCCCCCGGCGACAGCCTGCGCCAGGTCCACTGGAAGCTCTCCGGCAAAACCGGGCGGCTGGTGGTCCGGGACCCGGCCCGGCCGGTGGACCACCGGCTGACGGTGCTGGTGCTGCGGCAGAAGGCCCCGCCCCCTCTGGCGGACGCCCTGATGGAGGCGGCGGCCTCCCTGTGCCAGGCTCTGGAGGGCCGGAGCTTCCAGCTGGCCTGGAACGGCCCCGAGGGCTATGAGAGCCGCACCCTGGGCAACCAGGAACAGCTGGCCCAGGCCCTGCCGGAGCTGATGAAGTCCCCGGCCCAGGAGTCCGACCCGCCTCCCTGGCAGGAGGCGGGCACGGTGATCTGCCTGTGCTGCCGGGTGCCGCCGGACCTGCCGGAAAACGCCCTGGTGCTGCGGTGCAGCCAGCAGGGCGGCGAACCCGGCGTCTTTACCCCGGAGCAGATGCCCCAACAAATCCAGCAGTGGATCAGGAGTGCGCAATAACGTGAAAAAACCATCATCCTCCATCCGAATAGAGAAGCCCGCCGGCGGAAAACCCGCCGGCCCCGGGGCCTTGCCGGGGGGCGTCGTGTTTCTGGCGGGGCTTTGGGCCGGGGTGTGGCAGTGGCTACACCCGGCGGGAAGCCTGGCCCCGGCGGTTCTCCCCATAGCCGCCGCCGTGACGGCCCTGTGCCTGGGCCTGCTGGTCCGGTGGGAAAAGCCCGGACGGCTGGCGGCCCTGGCGGCGGTGCTGGCCGCGTGGCTGGCGTGGGCCGTCCTGTGCCGGAACCGGCTGACCGCCGCCGCAGCCGCCCTGGGAAATCTGGCAATTAGCCGTCTGCTGCTGCAGACCGGGCGGTATCACCTGCCCTATTCCGGCGGCGGCAGCGTCTGGCCCCTGGTGCTGACCCTGGCGGTCCTCACCGGCGGAGTCACGGCGCTGGCCCTGCGCCGCCGGTGGCCGGGGTTCTGCCTGGCTGTGGGCCTGGCGGCGCTGGTGCTGCGGCTGATGGGCCTTCTGGAGGGGGGCTGGCCGCTGGCGGTTCTGCTGGTGGGCGGGCTGATGTGCCTGCTGCCCCGGCAGGGGCTGGGGCAGCAGGCGATGCTGGCCGGACTGTCCCTTTTTGTTGCGGCTTTTTGCGCCCTTGTCCCGCTGATCCCCGGCCTTGTCCCGGCACAGGGGAACGGCGTCTTTCTGCACCGGCTGCGGTATGAGTCCCATCCCTCTCCCCTGCCGGAGGGGGACCTGACCCGGCCCCACGGCTCCGGCAGCCAGACGGCCCTGACCGTGACCATGGACCGGTGGGAGCCCCTGTATCTGCGGGGCTTCGCCGCCGGGGAATACACCGGCCGCAGCTGGCAGCCCCTGGAGGGGGAGGCCCTGGCGGCCCAGGCCGACGCCCTGTATACCCTGCAAAGGGACTATTTCTTCCCCTCCACCCAGGTTTCCGCCGCCTGGCAGGACGTATCCGGCGGCGAAAGCCGGACCGTCACCGTGGCCAACGCCGGGGCCTGCCGCCAGCGGCTGTATCTGCCCTATGGGGCGGCCACGGATGCCCTGGACGCCGCCGACCTGGCCGGAGAGGGGGGCCGCGTCCCGGCGGACGCCGTCACCCTGTCCATTTACCCGGTGGAGAACAGCTATCTCATGCAGGACGCCCTGTCCCGGTCCGGGGACGACACCCCCTATCGCCAGGGGGAGGCGGTATACCGCCAGTGGGTCTATGACCACTATCTGACGGTGCCCCAGAGCACCTATGAGGCCCTGACCCGGGCCTTTACCCCGGAGAGCGATATGACCACCACCCAGGCCAAGGCGGCGGTGCTGGCCTATCTCTCCCAGAGCGTCAGCTATCGCCAGGGGGCCTCGGTGTCCGGCGGCGACATCGCCGCCGCCATGGCCTCCGGCGGCCAGCAGGGCAGCGACATCCACTATGCCACCCTGGCGGCTCTGCTGCTGCGGTGCTGCGGCATCCCGGCCCGGTACGCTGAGGGGTACGTCGTGACCCGCCAGCAGGCGGAGGCCATGGTCCCCGGCGGCACCCTGACCCTGACGGAGCAGAGCAGCCACGCCTGGACGGAGTATTATCTGGACGGCGTGGGCTGGCTGCCCTTTGACGCCGCCCCGGGCTATACGGATCTGGTGGAATACCGGCTGCCGGAAAACGGCCCGGAGGGGGAAAACGGCCAGGGGGACACCCCCGTGCCGGACACCCCCATTCAGGAGCGGGAGCCGGAGGTCGTCCCGGAGGAGGAACAGCCCCAGGACCGGCGGGCGGAATATGTCCGCAATGCCCTGCTGACCCTGGCGGCGGTGCTGGCGCTGGGGCTGCTGGCCCTGGCCGTCCGCGCGGTTCTGGGCCGCAGGCGGCTGCGGCAGGCGGCGGCCCGGTATCAGGATCCGGACTGCCGCATGGGCTGCGGATACATTCTGTGCGCCGTCCATGACCTGCTGGGTCAGCCGGGCCTCCCGGAGGATCCCCTGTCCCCGGAGGACGCGGAGGACCTGGTGTACCTGGAGCGGGAGGTGTGGTACAGCGGCCACACCATGACGGAGGACCAGCGGCAGCGGTGCCTGGCCCTGCTGGAAAGCGCCCGCCGGGTATGGCGGGAGCAAACCCCGGCCCTGCGCCGGTTCGTCTCAAGATTTATCACCTGCAAGGTGTTTTGAATAGAGAAAGAACAAAGGAGGAAACATCACATGAGAGTTACCAAACGCCTGATGGCCGCGCTGCTGGCGTGCCTGATGCTGCTGTCTCTGCTGCCGGTTCCGGCCTATGCGGCAGACGACGGGCGCATCGCCCTGCTGGCCGTGGCCCAGGACGGCTATGTCATCGAGCCGGAGTATATCGGCTATCATGACGGCGACACGGTGAAGGACGTGCTGAAAAACAGCGGCCACACCTTCTCCGGCATCGACAGCGGGTTCATCACCGCCGTGGACGGCCGGACGGACAACTATTCCCTGCACTACGACGGCGACGGCTATGCCCTGGACGCCTCGGCCAAGGGACTGACGGCCATCTGGTTCACCACCAATGCCAACCAGAGCTACGGCGAGAATCTGCTGCACCTGGCAGAGCGGATGGCGGCCTACAACACGTCCACCAACGGACTGAAGGACTACGCCGCCGCCAAGGAGGCCTATGACGCCGCCCACAGCGGCTTCTATGCCGCCGCCAACGCCGCGGCGGCCCCCCTGCGCACCGCCCTGGAAAACGCCATCGAAAAGTTCGAGACCTTCCAGGCGGGCGACCGGGTGACCGTGACCATCGCCGCCACCCAGGACGGCAATGCCGTGACCCCGGCGCAGGCCACCTTCACCAGCGAGTTCGGCACCGTGACCACCGTGAAGAACGCCGGTTCCGTGCAGCTGGTGCCCGCCACCTATCAGTTTGACCTGTCCGACGGCGGCATCAACCACGTCCGGGGCACCGTGGAGGTCACCGCCCAGGGCGCAGCCGTGTCCGCCCCCCTGCCCTCCGGTAAGTGGATCAAGGAGCTCCGCCTTGGCATCGACAACCAGTGGAAGGACGGCGAGGACGTCCCCAAGCTTGACGAGACCGACGGCGGCGCCACCTCCTGGGTGCCTGACTATTCCTATGGCACCCTGTATCCCTACATGGTCCCCGGAGACGGCATCGGCACCGCCGAGGGGCAGATGAACGTCCGGGTATACCTGGCCGGGGTGGAGACCCTGCCCAAGTACGCCCGCTCCTGGCAGAGCAAGGCCACGGCGCTGAGCCGGGTCCTTCCCGGCAGCAGCCTAGAGGGCGGGGACGTGGTGCTGGAGGCCCGGTATGCCGTGGACGGCTACGAGCAGTATCAGCCCTATACCCTGCACGTTCTGCGCACCCCCAGCCTGACGGACCTGGTAGTGTCCGACGCCTCCGCCCGGCTGAAGCTGGACTTTGACAAGAAAACCCTGAGCTATACCGTGGCCACCACAGAGGACGCGGTGACCGTTACCGCCTCCCCCCTGTGCGCCCAGGCCAAGCTGACCGTTGCCGGGAAGGCGGCCCAGGGCGGCGCTCCCGTGAACGTGACCCTGGCCGGCTGCCAGAAGAACGGCAAGGGGCAGTACATCATCCCCGTGGAGCTGACCTTCGAGGGCCGCGCCGTCACTTATACGGTGCTGGTGGAAAAGCGGGAAAGCGTTCTGGTGACCCTGGAGCATGAGCAGGATGTGACGGTGGAGCTGACCAACAACGCCGGGGCGGTGATCGCCCCCCCGGCAGCAGACCGGCACCGCCGACGTGTACGCCCTGGTTCCCGGCGACAGCTACACCTATGTCTCCACCAAGAACAGCTATTATCACACCACCGCCGCCGTGAAGGCCTCCGCCGGGCTGACGGTGCAGGTGCCCACCCCCATTGTGGAGGACTGGCTCAAGGGCCTGGACGCCAAGAGCGGCACCTCCGCCAAGGCCATCCCCTATCCCATGACCCCGGCTTTCAGCGCAGGCGTCCACGAGTATGACTTCGCCGTGGAGTCCAACAACGCCTCCTTCTTCCTGAACCGGGCCAGGACAGACAGCACCTATGTGACCACCATGGTCTATTACGGTCACTATAACACCAACTTCGCCGACAAGCTGTATGAAAAGGCGCTGACCTCCAAGGACGATGGCTACGGCTCCGTGGCCAACTTCATGGCCGCCGGCGGCCATGGCAACTCCATGGAGCTGCAGGTGGCCCAGGCCAAGGCCGTAGGCGGCGTCACCTTCTATCAGAGCTATCTCATCTCCGCCCACCGGGTCATGACCCTGAACTCCATGAAGCTGGCGGACAACAACGGCAGTGCCCTGCCCCTGAACCAGAAGGACGATGCATCCAAGGCCTTCGACAAGCTGGTGCTGGATTACACAACGTCCCTGGGCCAGCGGGTGCCGGAGATACAGCTGACTCTGCGCCCCCTGTCCGGCTATAAGCTGGACGCGGACATGACCGTTACCGTGGCCTGCGGCGACTGGAGCCAGACCCTGACCTATGACGCGGACAACAAGCCCAACGTCCTGCGGACGGTGAACGTTCCCCTGAACACCGCCCTGCAGACGGAGACCGTCACCGTCACCGTTTCCCACAGCGAGCCCACCTCCGTAGCGCAGACCTATTCCATCCGGATCAACAAGCTGCCGCCGGTGGAGACCACCGTCACCACCGACCCCGCCGACGCCACGGTGTTCCTGACCAGCAACGTCAACGGCCAGCGGATCCTGCCCGGCGAGACCGGCACCTATACCCTGGACACCAACGGAGCCTATACCCTGGTGGTGACCCGCAGCGGCTATGTGGGCCAGAAGCTGGACGTGATCGCCGGGGAAAACAGCAAGAACATCACCGTGAAGCTGGACAAGGCCCCGGAGAGCACCCACAACGACATTCTCCAGCCCGGCGACTGGCCCCTGTTCCGGGCGGACAGCAACAACAACGGCGTGGTCAGCGCCCCCACCCCCATCACCGCCGAGGACGCGGTGCTGGTGTGGGCCAACAAGGTGGGCGAGGGCTACGGCGCCAGCGCCGCCTCCTGCCCCATTATTGCAGGCGGGTATCTCTACGCCTATGCCCGGGACAAGCTGCTGAAGATCGACAAGGACACCGGCGCGGTGGTGGGCCAGGGTACCATGGTCACCAGCTCCTCCTTCGCCATCAACTCCCCCACCTATGCCGACGGCATGATCTTCGTGGCCCTCAGCGGCGGCCGCATCCAGGCCTTCGACGCCGAGAGCCTGGAGTCCCTGTGGGTGTATACCGACCCCCTGGGCGGTCAGCCCAACTGCCCCATCGCCTACTGCGACGGGTATATCTACACCGGCTTCTGGAACTCCGAAACCAAGCAGGCCAACTTCGCGGGCATCAGCGTTACCGATGAGGATCCCACCCAGCCCCGGGAGACCAAGCTGGCCGCCTGGACCTATACCCACAACGGGTTTTACTGGGCCGGGGCCTATGCCTGCGAAAACTTCGTCCTGGTGACCACCGACGACGGCGACAGCGGCTATACCACGGGCTACGGCTCCGTGCTGTCCCTGGATCCCAAGACCGGCGTTCTGCTGGACCAGCTGAAGGCCACCAACGTGGGCGACCTGCGCAGCAGCGTGTGCTATGACCCCGCCACCGACGCCTATTACTTCACCTCCAAGGGCGGCGACCTGTATCAGGTCCGCACCAACGAGGACGGCACCTTCGTGAAGGGGTCCCTGAACCGCCTGCACCTGGACAACGGCGGCAACGACGACAACACGCCGCCCATGTCCACCTCCACACCGGTGATCCACAACGGTCGGGCCTATATCGGCGTGTCCGGCGTCAGCCAGTTCGGGGCCTATTCCGGCCACAACATGACCGTGGTGGACCTGGAGAGCTTCTCCATCGCCTATACCGTCCCCACCCAGGGCTATCCCCAGACCAGCGGTCTGCTGACCACGGCCTATGAGGACCAGGACGGCTATGCGTATGTGTACTTCTTCGACAACTATACCCCCGGCAAGCTGCGGGTCCTGCGGGATAAGCCCGGCATGACCGAGGTGGACCACACCTACACCACCATGGAGACCTATAACGGCGATTCCGGCGAGGTCACCATCGAGACCGGGTATGTGCTGTTCACCCCCAGCGGCGCACAGGCCCAGTACGCCATCTGCAGCCCCATTGTGGACGGCGAGGGCAACATCTATTTCAAGAACGACTCGGCCTATATGATGCGGCTGAGCAGCCGCGTCACCGCCCTGGAGATCACCCGGCAGCCGGAGCGCACCGTCTATGAGATCGGCGAGACCTTCGACGGCGCCGGCATGCAGGTGACGGCCCTGCTGGCCAACGGCATGACCCAGGACGTGACGGACTATGTGAAGTTCACCGCCGAGCCCCTGACGGCGGAGGATACGGAGATCACCGTGTCCCTGGATCTGACCCGGCTGGACATCCCCGGCGGCCCCAACTGGGTTTTCTATCAGAATCGGGACGGCCAGGCCGGCCAGGAGTGGACCTGCCCCACCGGCACGGTGAACATCGACCTGAAGGACGGCCATGTGTACGGCCAGCCGGTGTGGACCTGGAACGACGATTTCAGCGCCTATGCCGAATTTGCCTGCACCGTGAATCCCCGGCATGAGAAGCTGCATCTGGACGCCCAGGTCACCAGCGAGGTCACCACCGGCAGCTCCTGCCTGGAGGGCGGCGTCCGCACCTATACCGCCAAGGTGGTCCTGGACGGCGTCACCTATACCGACGTCCGGACCCAGCCCATTCCCGCCGACGGCCACAAGCTGTCCGCCGTGGCGGAGGTCCCCGCCGCCTGCACCGAAAACGGCGTCAAGGCCCACTGGGTGTGCTCCGTGTGCGGCCAGCTGTTCAGCGATGCTGAGGGCCAGAACGAGACCACCCTGGAGGCCCTGACCATCCCCGCCACCGGTCACAAGACCCAGCTGGTGGGCGCGAAGGCCGCCACCTGCACCGAGGATGGCTACACTGGCGACGAGGTCTGCACCGTTTGCAACGAGGTCGTGAAAAAGGGCGAGGTTATCCCCGCCACCGGTCACAAGACCGAACTGGTAGGTGCGAAGGCCGCCACCTGCACCCAGGATGGAAACGTGGAGTACTGGAGCTGCTCGGTGTGCCAGCGCAACTTTGCCGACGCTTCGGCGGCAACGGAACTGACAAACGTGGTTGAGCCCGCGCTGGGGCACGAGTGGCGGCTGTCCAACTGGACATGGAGCACCGACTATGCCAGCGCCTCCGCGCTCTTCACCTGCGCGCGCGACGCAGGCCATACCGATTCGGCCGCCGCCGCCGTTACCTCCCAAACTACGGACCCCGACTGCGTCAGCGACGGCCAGACCGTCTACACCGCGAGCGCGTCCTTTGAAGGGCAGACCTATACGGATACGCGCTCCGTCCTCCTGCCCGCCACCGGCCACAACTGGGACACGGCGTGGCAGAGCGACGCCGCGGGTCACTGGCATCAATGCCTGAACGCAAATTGCCCCGTGACCGACAACGCGCACAAGGACGGCTATGCCGCCCATAAGCCGCAGGGCGGGGGAGACTGCACCCAGTCCGTGGTCTGCGGCGTGTGCGGCTATGTCATCACCCCGGCGCAGGGCGCGCACAGCTTTACGAACTACGTTTCCAACGGCGACGCCACCTGCACGGAGGACGGCACCGAAACCGCCGCCTGCGACCATTCCGGCTGTAAAATGCGGACAATCTTGCCGTGCCCCGCAAAGCCCAGGTCATCACGGGCATTCTGGAAAAACAGGCCGGAAGCGTCCAGCACCTCCTCCACCCTCTGGAACAGGGCGGGATTGTTCAGCGGCTTCAGCAGGCCTTTCTTCGTGCGCGGATTGAACATCCTCAGCAGCTCGTAATTCAAATGGGATTCCGACAACTGCACACCAAGCTGCCGAGCGGCAATGTTCTCAATCATGTGGGCCTCGTCCAGAATCACGAAATCCCCGGGAAAAACGAATCCCGCCTCCTCGGACTCCTCCGCCTGCGCCATCAGACCGAAAAACAGCGTATGGTTCAGAACCACCACCTTGGCGTCCAGCACCCTCTTGCGGGCCACCTGGTACGGACAGGAGGGACCGCAGTTGCGCATGCTGCACGCGTGCGGCTCGCTGCACACCATGGCCCACACCTTGGGGGAGGGCCTGAACGTCATGTCGC
>OLWB01001132.1_pt1 | contig 26038 bp, 21 predicted proteins | sample 1673331 | NCBI WGS metagenome assembly OLWB01 (sample SAMEA3178943, study PRJEB25190) | human gut metagenome | biome: human gut; feature: human-associated habitat; material: faeces | place: Austria | collected 2013
AGCACTTGACTGTTAATCAAGGGGTCCTAGGTTCAAGTCCTAGTTGGGGCGCCATAATGAAATTAATGCTGAGTATTAACTCAGTTTTTTATTGGAACTTTATAAAATAAATAATATCCATAAGAGTATAAATATGATATGATAGACATAAGAAATCAGGTGATAACATGTCTAAAAAAAATATAAAAGAAAAATTAACAAGTAAACAAACATTTAAACTCTCTGAAGTTTTAATAATTGTAATAATATCAATTTTAATAGGAATTTTATTTGGCAGTAGTATCACATATGAAAAAGAAAATGTAGTAGTAACAGACATACCAGAAGAGTTAGAAGAGTTTGTTACAACCTATGAAAATATTTACCAAAACTATTATAAGAAAGTAAAAAAAGAAGATTTAATAAATGCAGCTTATGAGGGAATGGTAAATTCATTAGATGATCCATATGCTGCTTATATGGGAAAAGACGATTCGGAAAGTTTTAATCAAACAGTAAATGGAGAATATGTTGGTATAGGAGCTGCGGTAGAATATAAAGAAGAAAATGCTAAGATAAGTACAATATACAAAAATTCACCAGCTCAAAAAGCAGGATTAGAAGTTGGTGATCAATTACTTGCCATAGATGGTCAAGATGTTAAAGGAAAAACACTAAGTCAAATTACAAAGTTGATCAAAGGTAAAGAAAATACTAAAGTCAGTATAAAAATATCACGAGACGGCAATGAAAAAACATATGAAATGAAAAGAGCTAAAGTTTCAGTACCTTCAGTATCATCAAAAATAATTGATAAAAATGATAAAAAAGTGGGATATATATCAATAGATGTATTCTCATCAACAACTTATAAACAGTTTAAAAAAGAATATAACAGTTTAGTAAATAAAAAAATTGATTCCTTAATAATAGATGTAAGAAATAATCCAGGAGGTCAGTTAGATGACGTTAAAGAAATTTTACAGCTATTAGAAAAAAGAGACAAAGTATTATATCAAATCCAAACAAAAAACATAAAAAATAAAGTATATGATGGAACAAAAAGTTACTGTAACTACAAAATATCAATTCTAATAAATAAAGGTAGTGCATCAGCTTCAGAGATTTTAGCAACCTCACTAAAAGAAAATAATAAAGCTATACTAGTTGGTAAGACAACATATGGTAAGGGTACAGTTCAAAAAGCTTATTCCTTATCTTCAGGTGCAACCTTAAAATATACAACTCAGAAATGGTTAACCCCTAAAGGTAATTGGATAAATGAAAAAGGAATTACTCCAGATGAAGAAGTAGATCTATCAGACGAATACAAAGAAAATCCATCTGATGATACAGATAATCAACTACAAAAAGCAATAGAAGTTCTAACAAAATAAAAGAGTTTTAATTAACTCTTTTTTCATTTATTAGTATAGTATCAACAATTAATTGTTTATCATCATTATGAGGACTACATGTTGTTAAGACAAGCTGTTGGCTATTAGATTTACTTATCTCTATGTCACCATCTTTTTCTTCCTCAAAAACATCTACAACCTGATATGTATAAATAACATTATTATAAGTAAATATAACATTATCACCATTCTGTAATTTATCTAAGTCCTTAAAATAAGCAAGATGTCCAGAACCAGAATGAGCAGCTAAAAATATAATACCATTTTTATCATCATTAGGTAGTATTGATTCTTTTAATATAGTTACATGTTTATTGACATTATTAGAAGAACTAGATACTTTATAAATTTCTTCATCAACATTAATTTTTGGAATTCTAACGTGAGCTAATATATCACTTTTAGTAACAGGATTAATCTTATTATTAATATTATTTATTGGTGTTACAAAACTCTTATAATTGGTTGTAATAACTTTACCATCAACATGATAGAAAGAACAAATAAAAAAGATAAATATACCTACATAAAAACTAAATATAAAAAACTTTTTTAACAAGTAATACTCCAAGTAAGATTAAAATATTTAAAATAGAACCTTTAGAATCAATATGAGTATTAGGCACTTTTATTTTATAATCATACAATTCTATCATCTCATCTTTATTATCTTCTACATTAATATCCATATCATCTATCATTTTATAACCAGGTGTTGTATTTCTTTGTTTAATTGTATATTTCCCAAAAGGTAAAACAATAGAAGCATATCCGTTAGAATCAGTAACTATCGTATCTACAAGGTCTCCCTTTGAATTAATGATATCAAACCCAATACCACTCTCTAAAGATGATGATTCTCCATCACCAAATTTTTTAGATATTTCAATCTTCTTTTTAATTACCCTATTTTTAAGAATCATCCTGACATTTGACTCGTCCTTAGTAATTTCAAAAGAGTATATGTTATCATCAACTTCATATCCACGACCAGCTGCTTTCTCTTTAATATAGTACTTCCCATAGTCAAGATTTGGATAAATCCCTTTCATATCATCGTCAATTTCAATATCACCTAAAGCATTCATATTAGAATCAAATATAGTATAGATTGCTCCCGAAAGTGATGCATCTCCACTAGGTTTAGTTTCGTTAGTATCGGCATCAACCTTTACAATCTCAATAGATGTTTTTTTAACCATCACCTTGAATGATATTGTAATAGGGTTTAAGTCACCAATAGTTGTCATATCCTGACTATTATCAGATTGATAAAAGAATGGAATAGAGGTAGTCATAATATCTTTTCTAGTTAAACTAAAGTTATATTCACCCTCCTCTAAATCATGAAGTATTAAGCTATTTCCATCTCTATTGATATGTGTTGTATCATCAAATTTAAAATGATCTAATACATTATTTTGATCAACTATCCTTAAATCTTTTCCCTCAACCAAATCATAAGTAGAACCTGAAAAACTAGGCACAGTTTCATAAGAATTAATTAAACTGTTTATTTCATTAATTTCTGCTTCATATGCTGATATTCTGTTACCGTTAAGACTATCAGTAAAATAAATATCACCACTAGGATCAGCTTCCCTCCAAATCATAAGTTGTGCAACAGCATACCATTTAGGATCATAGTGTGAACCATAAGTATAACCAAAATAGGCAATCTTTTTAATTCTATCCATTTGCTTATCGTTTAAATAATTAAGAGAAGTACTTCTTTTATAAGTTCCACTTTCATTAAACATAGCAAAAGGTTCAACACAATAGGCGAAACGATTATAATTTTTAAGCATAAAGAATCTAGCCTTTTGATAATATTTTGTTCCCCCTTTAGCCTTTGTCATGTAAATACCATTAATATAGTCACCTTCATAAAAAGAAAATCCTTCAGCATTAACATTTGTACTACATACCATACTAATACCAATAATTGTCATTAAGAAAATAAATATTTTTTTCACAAAATCCCTCCTTTTTTCTTAATGCCTAAGACTATACAAAAAAACATAAATAAACACAAATGAAAGAAAATAATAATTCGTAAAAAAAATCACCTAAAAAAGTACAAATCCATCTAGTAATTAAACTAAATTGTCAAAAAATAACTCTAAAAATATAAACATTTAAGATAATTGACAAAAAAATTTAATATACTTATAATGAATTTATTGGAGGCGATAAAATGACTGATATAGAAATAGCTAAAAAAAGCAAAATAAAAGATATCAGACAAGTTGCTGAATCATTAAATATTGGACAAGATGACCTTATATTATATGGAAATGATAAGGCTAAGATAAAATTAGAAAAGGGTACTAAAAAAGGAAAATTAGTACTAGTAACTGCGATAAATCCAACTCCGTATGGAGAAGGAAAAACAACCATTAGTATAGGTCTAGGAGATGCTTTAAAAAAATTAAATAAGAATACGATAATAACTTTAAGACAACCATCAATGGGACCCGTATTTGGTATGAAAGGTGGCGCAACAGGTGGTGGATATTCACAAGTAGTTCCGATGGAAGATATTAATCTTCACTTTACTGGAGACTTTCATGCTATAACATCCGCAAACAATTTATTATCTTCTGCAATTGATAATCATATTGAAAATGGAAATGAACTACATATAAAAGAAATATTATTTGATAGATGTATAGATATAAATGATAGAGAACTAAGAGATATTACTACAAAAAGTGGAGTAAAGCATTTTAACATTACAGCGGCTAGTGAGATTATGGCCCTATTTTGTATGGCAACATCACTAAAAGACTTAAAAGAAAGATTAGGAAATATTATCATAGGAATAAATGATCAAAATAAATATGTATATGCAAAAAGTCTAAACATAGAAGGTGCTTTAACTGTCTTACTAAAAGATGCATTATATCCTAACTTAGTACAAACAATGGAAAATACACCAGTTATTATGCATGGTGGACCATTTGCTAATATAGCTCATGGTTGTAACAGTATAAAAGCAACAAAACTAGCATTAACTCTTTCAGATTATGTTATTACAGAAGCAGGATTTGGATCTGACCTAGGAGCAGAAAAATTTATAGATATAAAATGTAGAAATGCTAATCTAAAACCAGAAACAATAGTCTTAGTCGCAACCATAAAAGCTTTGAAATATAATGGTAATGAAAATTTAGAAAAAGGACTATGTAACCTAGTTGCGCATATTGAAAACCTAAAGAAGATGAGTTCAAATATAGTTGTCTGCTTAAATAGATATGAAAGCGACAAAGATGAAGAAATAGAATTAATTAGAAAGATTTGTCTAGATCAAGAAGTAGAATTTGCTATATCAACATCATATAAAGATGGAGGAGAAGGGGCTCTTGATTTAGCTAAAAAAGTTTTAAAGGTCATGGAATGTGAAAATAAAATAAATTATTTATATTCATTAACTGATGATATAAAATCAAAAATTGCCTCACTATCAAAGAACATTTATCGAGCAAAAAATGTAGAGTATAGCGATCTAGCAGAGGAAAAAATAAAACAATTACAAGAAAATAATATATCTAATCTTCCAATATGTGTTGCTAAAACACAATATTCATTATCTGATGACAAAACAAAACTTGGGTTGCCAACAGACTATACACTTCACGTTAAAGATATAAAAGTATATAATGGTGCTGGATATATTACTGTATTATTAGGAAAAATACTAACAATGCCAGGTTTGCCTCCAACACCAAATTATGAAAAAATAGACATTGATGATGATAACAATATAATTGGTTTATCTTAAAACAAAATAAAAATTCCCATTCAGGAATTTTTTTAATTTAATTATTATTAGTATTATTGTCAGTAACTTTTTCCTTATTACTATTAGTTAAAGAATTATCAGTACTAACACCAGACTTAGGCTCATAAATAGTAATAGTATTTGTATAGAGTTTTCCATTATAACTAACAGAGTATAAATAACTTCCAGGCTTATTTATATCAACATTACTGGTATCTAATATAATCGCAGCTTTAACTTCATCAGAAAGTTGTTCCTTAATATAACTAGAAACATCAACAGGTAGATTAGAACCAACTTCAAAAGATAAGCTATTTAAAGTCATTGTACTAACTTGTGGCAGTGGTTTATTAATTACCATTACAGTTCCATTATATATTTTTTTATTATAAGTAATAGTAAAAGAATAATTACCTACTTGATTAGTATTAACATTGCTAGTATCAAGTTTTAATCTTTTAACAATACTATCTTCTATATCATCTGGATTAGCTAAATAATCAGCTGTATTCAAACTTAATAATTGATTTACTTCAATTTTTACATCTTTTAATTTTATCTCATTTGACTTGGCATTAGTAACTTTCCTTTGAGTAACACTAAGTTTAGTAACACTACTTTTTTCAGTGGCTTTAGCTAAATATGGCATAGAAACACCACTAGTAATGCATAAAACTCCTAGAAAAGAAAATGTACCAACAACAAAATTTCTAAGGTTATTTGTCATATTCTCCCTACCTTCTAATTTGATTATATAATAAAGAAAGACTAGTTTCAAGAAATAAATAAAAATTTGTTGAAAAATAAAGATAATTGACATATACTTAGGGTGAGGTGAAGAAAATGGTTGGAGTTTGGTTAATATCATTTTTATTATTACTATTCATCGAAGTAATTACCATTAATCTAGTTACAATTTGGTTCGCTCTAGGTTCTCTAGCAGCTCTAATAACGACAATCCTAACAGATAATGTAAACATTCAAGTAATAGTTTTTATTGTTGTCAGTGCTGTATCATTAATAATTACAAAACCACTTGTAGCTAAATTAAGAAAGCGAAAGATTACCCCAACAAATCTAGACCGAGTAATTGGAAAAGAGGGAGTAGTAATAAAAGAAATCTCAAAAAATTCCTACGGAGAAGTAAAAGTAGGAGGAAGTGTTTGGACCGCAACAAGCACAAAAAACATAAAGAAAGATTCTCAAGTAAAAGTTTTAAAGATAGATGGAGTAAAACTAGTTGTTGAGAAAATAGAGGAGGGAAAATAATGTTTTTATTAATTTTAATAATTATTATCGTAATTATTGCCGCTGGAGTAAAAATTATTCCACAATCAAAAGCCTATGTTGTAGAAAGATTAGGTGCATATGATAGAACTATGGAGACAGGACTTCATTACAGAGTTCCTATAATTGATAGAATAGCAAATTCAGTTAGTCTAAAAGAAACCGTAAAGGATTTTGCTCCACAACCAGTAATTACAAAAGATAATGTTACAATGCAAATTGATACAGTAGTGTACTATCAAATAACTGATCCAAAATTATATACTTATGGTGTTGATAATCCAATAAGTGCAATAGAAAACTTAACTGCTACAACACTTAGAAATATAATTGGAGAACTTGAATTAGACGAAACTCTAACATCACGTGACTTAATTAATTCAAAAATGAGATCAATCTTAGATGAAGCAACAGACCCATGGGGAATAAAAGTAAACCGTGTTGAAGTTAAAAATATTTTACCACCTAGGGATATCCAAGAAGCAATGGAAAAACAAATGCGTGCTGAACGTGAAAGACGTGAAGCTATATTAAAAGCAGAAGGAGAAAAGAAATCTGCTATTCTAATTGCTGAAGGTGAAAAAGAAAGTGCAATCCTAAGAGCTGAAGCAAAAAAAGAAAGTCAAATAAAAGAAGCAGAAGGTGAAGCACAAGCAATAATTAAGATTCAACAAGCTACTGCAGAAGGATTAAAATTACTAAAAGATGCAAAAATTGATGAATCTGTTCTAAAATTAAAAAGTTATGAAGCAATGGTTGATGTAGCAAATGGACAAGCAACAAAAATAATTGTACCAAGTGACCTACAAAACTTAGTTACAGGAGCAACCACAATAGCAGAAGCAATAAAAGATAAAAAAAGTTCGAAATAAAAAAAGTTTCCACAAGTGTTGTGGAAATTTTTTCTTGAAAAAATATAAAAAAATGCTATAATAAAACACCAAAAGGAGCTGTATTAAATGAACAAGCAAGAAATATATGATGAACTTACAGATAAAAAGATTAGTTTAGGTCTTATGAAGTCAGAAAGAAAAAGATATAAAGAAATGATTAGAGCCATAGATACATTAGGTAATTTTAATGGAAAAATGTATGCAAAAAAACATACAAGTACTTCAGAATTCTTTCTAGATTCGCTATGTATAACAGACAGTGATGGAGTAGAATTTTATCTAACACCAGAATCTGCATTAAAAGACCAAGAGAAATGGCTAGATAAGAAAAGTACTAATAGTATAATTGCAAAAAAAGAAAGTGAAAATATATACTCACTATATGAACCAATGACAAGTACTCCCGAAAAGATTGCAGATATATTTTTAATTAATGATGCAATTTTATATGTTCATAATAACATGGTGTTTCAATACTATGATTACATAAGGAATAATAAAAAAATGTCAATTAAATTAGAAAAAAGAGCTAGATTATTACCAGAGTATTACCATACATTAACAGAAGAACTAGAAAAAAACGATCCACAAAACTTAATACAATACTTAAATATTTTATTCAATATAACTGATTTGTATAATTGTGAAGTGTTAGAGGCAAATACATTAAAAAATAATCAAAAAATAGAAGATATTAAATTAAAAAAAGGTGTTATTAAAGAAATGTCTTTGATTGGTTTATCACAAAAACAACTAGATGAAATAGAAATGGCTAATAAAATAACAATAACAGATTTATATGATTACAAGCAAAAAGAAGATAGTCCAGAATATGAAATAAACTTAGATATAGTGAAGATAGATAAGAACTATTATTCCATTATAGAAACAATCAATCAAAATCATAATACTCGTGCCGATATTTATGTGATGGGGAATAAATTAGTAAGTACAATTTATAACCACAATCAAATTACTTATTCAGTTCAAGATAAAGACAATAATTTAGAACTAACTATAAGTAATGAAAAAGAAACTAGAAAAAATGAACAGAAATTTATTAATGGTATTAGAGATAAAAATCCTACTAACGCTATAGAGTTATTGAAAGTAGCAGACGATAGTGGCCTTCTAAAAGACAATCATTCCTTTGTAGCAACATCAGAAAATGAAACTATAAGAATGGAAAATGATGAATTGGTAGAATACATAATACCAGATGATGTATATGAAAAAACTAAAAATGAAATTACTTATGAGATGCCAACAACAGATTCTTATGAAAAACATCCAGAAGCATTTCAGCTAACAAAAAAAGTCACAAAATAAGGTGACTTTTTAATTTACTAATTTTCCTTGATAAGTATCCATTTTTACCATTTCTTTATCAATTTCATTTAATACACAAAACTTCTTTAATAACCAACTAGGAGTAATTAAATCTTCCTTTTTAGGATCTCCTGTAATTCTATGAATAACTATATCACTTCTTAAATATTCAAGTTGAGATATAACGATATCAACATATTCGTCTCTTGATAAAATATGGAATTTATTTTTCTCATAGTACTCCGCAAGTGGAGTATCAGAAAGAACACTAAGCATATGTATTTTCACACCTTGAATATCAAGTTCATTCAAAAACTTAACCGTCTCAATCATATCATTCTTTGTTTCATAAGGTAAACCATTAATAATATGTACAACAACATCTATATTTCTACTTCTAAGCTTTTTTACCATTTTAGTAAATGTATCAAGACTACAACAACGATTAATAAGTTTGGCGGTTTCTTCATGGATAGTTTGAAGACCAAGTTCAACAGTTAAATAGGTTCTTTTATTTATATCTTCAAGATAATCAAGACACTCATCACTAATAGAATCAGCCCTAGTCGCAATATTCAAACCAATAACATCATCACGATTTATAATAGGCTCATAAATTTTCTTTAACTTCTCAACAGGAGCATAAGTATTTGTTCTAGCTTGAAAGTAGCCAATGTATTTAGCATTAGGCCACTTTTTTTTATAAATATTTGAGACCTCTTCAAACTGTTTATTAAGAGAGTCAGAAACTTTACCTGCAAACTCACCACTACCAGATTTAGAACAATAAATACAACCGCCATATCCAATAGTACCATCCATATTTGGACAAGAAAACCCTGCGTTTAAACTTATTTTACAAACCTTAGAATCAAATTTATGTTTATAAAAATAATCAAGTGTATGATAACGTTTATTATTATCACTAAAAGAAAACAAGTTTTCCATATTATACCTCACTAATTACATACAAGAATAAAGCCAATACAAATTCTTTAGGTGTAAGAACTGCTTTTGTTCTTAAATATTTAAGGTCATTCTCTTTAATTTTATTATATATAAAGATAGTATTATTCTGACTTCTAGTATATTTTCTGTTCTTCTTATTAATTTGTCTTAATATTTTTTTATGGAAACTTCTATATTTATAAAGTTTAGCCTCCTCCATATCAAATAGCTTACCTAAATCTTCAGTTAATTTTAAAAATAGAGAAGATAAATCAAAGAAGTCAAATGAAAATATCTTAAGTAAAGCCTTAGTATTTAAAATCTCATTTGTTTTATGAATAAATATTTCTTGGTATTCACTATTAAAATAATCATATTTCTTTTTCTTAAAAGTATATTTCTTTCCGTAATAACGGTCAAAAACTTTCATAGTATCATAATATCCAAATAAAATATTCCTTTTAGAACCCTCTTTATTAAAATTTAAAAAATTTGTTAGTTTATTATTAGGTTTGATAGTTATAGTTGGAACTTTTTTCTTTACTCTTTGTTTAACACCAGGAGCTTTTAAGTCAACCGCGATAACTTCATCAGCACCCATTTCAATCGCAAGATTTATAGGAAGATTATCAAACATTCCACCATCAATAAATTTTTTACCATCTATATCTTTTTTTTGAAAAGCAGGATAACAAGAAGCACTAGCCATTAAGTAATCAACAAGCTTATCCTTTGGAATTTTACTCTTTCTAAGTTGAACCGCCTTCTTTCCACTTAAATTAACTGTAACTAGTCCATAATCAATATTTGATGAATAAAAAGAATCACTATCAATGCATTTAGAAATAAGTTCCTCAAGTACTTCTACGTCCATACCACCATTCTTAATAAAATTATTACAATACATATTAATAATATCCTTCATTTTAGAAGAATCTGGTGCTATATCACCAAACAACAAATTCATATTTATACTTTTCCATAGTTTCATTGCTTTATGAAACTTATTTTGAACCATCAATGCACCATTTAATGCACCAACAGATGTTCCGGTTACTATATCATAAGAAATATGCAACTTTTTTAAAGCTTTCCATACTCCTATTTGATATGATCCTTTACTGCCTCCACCAGACAAAACTACTGCTTTCATAAAATCACCAAAAATATTATACCACAAAATCAATATATGATATAATAAAGATAATAATGGAGGAAGTATGGCAACAAAAAAGAAAATAAGATTAAAAGAACAATACATAAAAATACTAGAAGTAATAGGAGTAATCATAGCTATAATATTGGGACTATTCTTATTCTACCGTTCTAATATTAATGACTTGAAAAAGATAGGATATAGTGAGAAAGCATCAAAAAACATCTTAATAAAGTTTAAAAAGAAAGAAGTTTTACAACTAGGAAAAAACAAAACTCTAAATAAAGCCTTTGAAAGTAGTGATTATAATGAAAAAAACTTTACTATTTATCCAAAAATAAAATACAAAAATCAAAAACATCTAATAAAAAATATCAATACTTTAATAAAGAAAGGTTACAGTAATGATCAAATATCAATGATTTTATCACATGGAGATGATAATGATGTTACTGAATTTGCAAAAAGAAAAAAGGTAAGATATTTAGAAGAATTTTATAGTCTAGATTACGCAAAATTAAAATATTATGACAGATACTTAGAATATATGGATAATTCAAGAGAAGATGAAGAGACAACTGTATTAATTGTAAACCTAGATATGGATAAGGAAGAATATAAGGATCCAACAATTGTTAAAGAATTTTCATATACCATGCTTGTAAATAAACACAGAGAACTAACAGAAAAATTCACACCCAAGGACTTAGTAAAAATAACGGAACCATATACAACACAAGAAAATATAAAAGCCAATAGAACAGCCTATGCCGCAGCAAAAAAAATGATTGATGCTGCAGAAAAAGAAGGATATTATTTAACTATCAACTCTGCATATAGAAGTTACAAAGATCAAGAAGAAATAACAAAAACGTATCAACAACTATATGGTGATGCTTACGTTGAAAAATATGTGTTAAAACCAGGATTTTCAGAGCATCAAACAGGACTTGGTCTAGATATTGGAAGTAAAAAAACATCAGTATTCGCAAATAGTGCTGAATATAACTGGATAAAAGATAATTGTTATAAGTATGGCTTCATATATAGATTTAAACCAAAATTTGAAGATATAACGGGAATAAGGCATGAAGCTTGGCACTATCGTTATGTAGGAAAAAAAGCAGCAAAGTATATTTATGACAATAATATTTCATTAGAAGAATATTATGTTAGATTTGTAGAAAAGAATTAAAACTCTAAACAATTAATTAGAGTTTTTTTATTATATTTTAAGATAGGAACGTAAATAAAAAAGTTACTAACAGATGAGGTTTGAAGGAGTGAAACATTAATAAAAAATAAATCATCATTTGAAATAAAATAAAATGAAAAAGAATGCAAAGAGCTAGGTATTAGTTATTAAAAGTATATTTATAAAGTTGATTCATTATATTTTATTTAAAAACCAGTTTAATGATTTATTCGTAATTTTTGCGATTTCAATCAAAAATAAAGTAGAAATTATAGTTTTACCATTTTCATAAGCGCTTATAACAGAATGTGTAGTATTAAGTTTTTGTGCTAATTTATCTTGTGTATAATTGATAGACTTTCTTGCAATTTTTAATTTTTTTCCTAATTCTATTTTGTTAATTTCACATTTATCAAATTTAATATACTTTTTATCTGATAAGTTAACTAAATAATCAATATTAACATTTAATATATTTGATAATTTATTTAAATAATATAGTGGTATAGTATTTTTATTAATTTCCCATAATGAGTATGCAGATCTAGTACATAAAAGCATTTTTGAAAGTTCATTTTGAGTTATTTCTAATTCATCACGTATATCTTTTATTCTATCAGTATTCATTTATATCACCTAAAATTATTTTCCTATGTTTGCTATTTTATTTGACATTTTGCTATCCGTTACGACATTTTTGTGATATAATGAGATCGTAGTAGTTAGAGAGGAGTTATTTATGGGCAAGTTTAAGAAAGTTGATATAAAGGAAGAAAATCAAAAAAAGAGACAGAAAATATTAAAAAAAATAGAAGAAAAAATTAAAAAGAACTTTTGGATTATTGTATCTACCATTGCAGTGGTATTACTTTCAATTATTTGTTTTGTAATTTCAGAAAACTCTATTGATAGTACATATAAAATTGCTAGAAATATAGTTGGCAAATTAGAATCAAACTATGAAAATATTACTTTAGTTGAAGAAGAAAAAGATAAAGAATTTAAATATTCATATAGTTACTCAACCTTAATTTACATTGATAGTATTGGAAAGCAAGAGGATAATGAGTATGCGATTGCAGTTACAAAATATAATTCAAACATTGAGGCGAAGAAAAAAAAAGAATTTTATAATTCTTTAAACAAACTAGTACATAATAAATATGACAATACAATTTTAGAAGAATATGATGATTTTGCTTCATTATTTACTGACAATTTGATTATAATTAAAGGAAAGTATTTATTTAGTATAAACTCTAAGATGAAACATAAAGATAAAATAAAACAATATATTGATGGTATTATGAAAAAATATGACACAAGTGATGAAAAAGCAATTGCTGAAAAAGAATTAGATTCATATTGGAAAGTAAAATTAGATGATTATTCAAAACAATTTGATAAAACGTATGACGAAGTTCTTAAAGATACAAAAAAGAATGTCTTAAAATATGTTGATAAATTGGATGGATGTACTGGGAATAAATGTGATGAAATACTCAATGAGGTTTTAAGCTTAGAAAAATATAAGGTTTTATCAGATGAAATTACATCGGTAAAAAACAAATATGATGAAATAATAAAAGGCAAGGAGGATATTGTTAACTCAATTAATTCATCAATATCCAATGTTAAAAATAGTTTAAATCAAGATGAATTTGATTCAATAAAGAAAAGAATAGAAGAATTAAATGATTCTTATTATGATAAATATAAGGAAAATTGGAATTCTGAATTATCTTCAGTTGAAGAAAGTGTTTATAAGAATTCTTGCTCTAAATATTCTTATAAAGATTTATTGAGAAATCCATCTGATTATCAAGATAAAAAAGCATACTTCTTTGGTAAAATATTGCAAAAGGTTAATAATACACAATATAGAGTTGGTGTTGATTGTTCACAATATAATTATATTTCCGGTTATCATTGCGACAATACAATATATGTGACCTATTATGGTGATACAAGTTTGATAGAAGATGATATGGTTAATATGTGGGGAACTATGGATGGTAATCAATCATATACATCTGTAATGGGGGCATCAGTTACAATCCCAAAATTAAACGCAAAATACATAAGTATAAATTAAAAAAAGAAGATAATTTTATATTTTAAAATCGTCTTCTTTTTCATTTATAGGAAGGATAATTTTTTAATAGACGGAAAAGTGTAATAGTCATAAGATTACCACGCTGCTGATAAACATATTTGATTAATTTAGTATAAAATCAAATATAAAAAGAGACGGCTGATTACATCTCATCAATATTTTACAAGAAAACAACTATAAAGTGGTTGGTAAATAAAATTTATTCCATCACTTTTTTATAAATTTCTACAATTTTTTTTCTTGGAATAACCCTTATTTTATGTTATTATAATACTAGAATAATAGGAAGGTGTTGGCTATGTATCCACTAGGCAAACAATTTAAGGTGAATCAAAAAGATGGTTTTGCTGAACAAAAGGCTATTTATAAAGGTCCAAATTACAGAATAACCATTATAACAGAACGAGTAGTGCGCTTAGAATACTCTCCAAGTGGAAAGTTTGTAGATAAGCCAACTCAATTAATTCAAAAAAGGAATTTAGGTTATCCAAACTTTCGTGTAAATCAGGATCCAAATGTAATTGAAATAACAACAAAATACTTTAGACTTACTTATATGAAACGTCAACCATTTGAAGGAAGTAAGGTAAATCCTACCAAAAACTTAAAAATAACTCTAATGGCTCCAGAGACAGAGCGTCAAAGAGATTGGTACTTTAATCATCCTGAAGCTCGAAATATGAATGGCAATATGGTATCAGTAGATGTTCCATGTGATAAAAGTTTGAAAAGAGGACTATATTCCTTAGAGGGTTTTGCTAGTATAAATGACACCCCAAATAAAATTTTAAATGAAGATGGTACATTTGAAGAAAGAGAGCCAGGTACAGTAGATATATATGTATTTATGTATGATAAAGATTTCAAACAAGCCCTATTAGATTACTATAAAATGACAGGCTTCCCAGAACTAATTCCAAGATATGCTCTAGGAAATTGGTGGAGTAGAAACGTAACTTATAATGAAGAATCAGTAGAGGAATTAGTAAGTCATTTTGAAAAGAAAAAAATACCATTGTCAGTCCTACTACTAGATAATGACTGGCATTATAGAAATGTAGGAAATAATAAGGGACTAAAAAGTGGATTTACATTTAATAAAAGTATCATAAAAGATCCAAAAAGAATAGTTAACTATCTTCATCAAAGAGGAATAAGGTTTGGATTAAATATCAATCCAGAAACGGGAATATATCCACACGAAGAATTCTATATGCAAGCCGCAGGATATCTAGAGGTCAAGGATAATAAGGTAATTTTATTTGATCCACTAAATCCTAAGTTAATGGACGTTTATATGAAAGTATTTCTTCACCCTTTAGAAAGTTTAGGAGTAGACTTCTTCTGGAGTGATTATAAGGGAAATCTAAACTTAACAAATTTATGGTTTAATAATCACTATCTTTATAAAGATTCTGGAAGAACCGCAGAAAAAAGAGGTATGATTTTAGCAAGAAATGCAATCTATGCACCACATAGATATCCGATTCTTTATGGTGGTAGTAGTGAAATAAGTTGGGATAAATTAAAAGAATTACCAAGTCTTTACTTAAATGCAGCCAATATAGGTGTATCATTTTGGAGTCACGATGTTGGAGGAAATCATGGGGGAATAGAAGATGCAGAATTATATTTAAGATATCTAGAGTTAAGTGTCTTTTCCCCAATTTTAAGATTTCATGGTGCTAGAGGAAAATATTATAAAAAGGAACCATGGTTATGGGATTTTGAAACTCAAAATATTGCAGTAGATTACCTAAGATTAAGACACAGATTTATACCATATTTATATACAGAATCTTATAATTATACAAAAGCAGGAACTCCACTTATTCAACCATTTTACTACAATTACATGTGGACATATGATGATTCATTGTATAAAAATCAATATTACTTTGGTTCGCAACTATTAGTATGTCCAATTCTAACTAAGATGGATCCAGTTATGAACAGAACTATTCATCGTTTCTTTATTCCAGATGGAGTTTGGTATGACTTCACTACAGGAAAAAAATTTCCTGGAAATAAAAAATATGTATCATTCTACAATATTGAGGATTACCCAGTGTTTGCTCATGCCGGAAGTATAATTCCACTATCTAATCGAAGTGACTACAACAATACAGGAATTCCAACAGACTTAGAGGTTCACATCTTCCCAGGCGTTTCAAATACATATAATTTATATGATGACGATGGAACAACTGCCCTATATAAGGAAGGTTACTACTTAAAAACATCTATAGATTATAACTACTTAAAAAACAACTATACAGTTATATTTAGATCAGTTGAGGGTAAAAGTGGAATAGTACCAGAAAGAAGAAACTATAAAATAGTATTTAGAAATACAAAGCAAGCAGAAGATGTAACAGCATTCTTTAATAGTGAACCATATAAAGTAAAATCAGCAGTTGATGGTAATGACTTTATAGTAGAAGTGAAAAATGTACCAACTATTGGACAATTAACAATCAATTGTAAAGGTAAAGACATCGAAATAGATGCAATACGTGTTATAAATGATGATGTAAAAAGTATTTTATTAGATCTAAAAATCAACACATATCTAAAAGAAGATATAGATGCAATAATGTTTAGTGAGCTATCTATAAGTAAAAAAAGAATTGAAATAAGAAAATTAAGAAGTAAAGGATTATCAAAAGAATATATGAATTTATTCTTAAAATTACTTGAATATATTAGCGAATTCTAGTATACTAATTACAATCTTGAAATATTGGTAGTAGTACTAGTAACAAAGTTTATTAAAGAGAGTCTACATATGGTGTAAGTAGATATAAAATTTGTTATGAACTTGACTATCTGTAATTATTTAGGGTAAGACCTTTATATCTATAAAGCTGCATATTAATTATGAAGTAAGGTGGTACCGCGATAATTCGTCCTTATATATAAGGGCGTTTTTTTAGTTTTTGGAGGCAATATGAAACAAATAGTATTATTTTTGTTAACTTATATATTTGTATTTATAATATATAAAGTTATGTTAATAGGAAAAAATAAAAAAAGAAATAGTAAAAAGAAACCAATGGAAGTAAAGTACTTAGAGACAAAATACAACCTAGATTTAAAAAAACTAAATTATAAGAATTTACTTAGAATAATAGCTTTAGTAAGTTCTCTAGATATATCTCTTATAGTGACGATAGCATTCTTATTTGAATCATACTTATTAGAACTTCTGATAATATTAGTTTTAATAATACCAACCATTATAATTAGTTATAGTTTTGTAGGAAATTATTATGTTAAGAAAGGAATGATTAAAGATGAGTAATTATACAGGAATAGAAAAAAAATGGCAAAAATATTGGGAAGATGAAAAAGTATTCGTTGCAGATAATAAAAGTAGTAAACCTAAATATTATTATCTAGTAGAATTTCCATATCCATCTGGTGCAGGACTTCATGTAGGACATGTTAGAAGTTATACTGCTCTAGATGCTCTAGCACGTAAGAAAAGAATGAATGGATATAATGTTTTATTTCCAATGGGGTGGGATGCTTTTGGAGCACCAGCAGAACAATATGCTATAAAAAATCATATTCATCCAAGTCTAGCTGTAAAAGAAAATATTAAAAATTTCAAGAGTCAAATTAAAGCAATTGGTTTATCAATTGATTGGACAAGAGAGTTTGCAACAACTGATCCAGAATATTACAAATGGACCCAATGGCAATTTTTAAAGTTCTTTGAACATGGAATGGCTTATAAAGCAAAGAAAAATATTAACTGGTGTCCAAAGTGTAAGATGGGACTATCTAATGAGGATTCATCAGGTGGTGTTTGTGAACGTTGTGGAACAGAAGTAGAACAAAGAGAAAAAGAACAATGGATGCTTAGAATGAGTGATTATGCTGAAGACTTAATTACAGGACTTGATGATACTAAATTCCAAGATAGAATTAAAACAGCGCAAATCAACTGGATAGGTAAATCAACAGGAGCAGAAGTTAACTTTAAAGTAAAAGAAACTGACGAAGATTTAGTAGTATTCACAACAAGACCAGATACTCTATATGGAGTAACTTTCATGGTTGTCGCACCAGAACATCCAATAATAGATAAGAATAAAGATAAGATTTCTAATTTTGATGAGATTGAATCATATCGTGAAAAGATTAAAAATAAAACAGAATTCGAAAGAACTCAAGTAAACAAAGATAAGACAGGTGTATGCATAAATGGTCTTACTGGAATAAATCCAATTACTAATAAAGAAATTCCAATCTATATTTCAGACTATGTAATGATGAGTTATGGAACAGGAGCTATTATGGCAGTACCTGCTCATGATGAAAGAGACTATGAATTTGCTAAAAAATTTGGAATCGATATAGTTGAGGTAATTAAAGGTGGAGATATTTCAGAAAAAGCTTATACTGGTGACGGTAAAATGATAAATTCTGAAGTATTAAATGGATTAACTAACAAAAAAGATTCTATTAAGAAAATGATTGAATACCTAGAAGAAAATAATTTAGGACATGAAAAAGTAAATTATAAACTACAAGATTGGATTTTCTCACGTCAAAGATTCTGGGGAGAACCAATTCCACTAGTTTATTGTGAAGATTGTGGTTGGGTTCCAGTAAAAGAAGAAGACTTACCAGTTAGACTTCCAGATGTTACAAATTATGAACCAACAGACGATGGTGAAAGTCCACTTGCCGCAATAACTGACTGGGTAAATACAACTTGTCCACATTGTGGAAAACCTGCTAAAAGAGAAACTGATACAATGCCAAACTGGGCAGGATCATCTTGGTACTGGTTAAGATATATGGATGCTCATAATGACAAGGAATTCGCAAGTCAAGATGCCTTAAAATATTGGGGTAAATTAGATTTCTATAATGGTGGTATGGAACATGCAACTAGACATTTACTATATGCTAGATTCTGGAATCAATTCTTATATAATATAGGACTAGTACCAAACAAAGAACCATTCGAAACAAGAGTAAGTCATGGTATGATTCTAGGTGAAGGTGGCGTTAAAATGTCAAAATCACTAGGAAATGTTGTAAATCCTGATGATATGGTAGCTTCATACGGTGCAGATGCTTTAAGAACATATGAAATGTTTATTGGTGACTATGAAAAAGAAGTTGCTTGGAGTGAACAAGGACTTAACGGATGTAAAAGATTTATTGATAGAGTTGTTAGAATTGGTGAAAAAGTAACTGATAAAAATGGTTACTCAGAAGAGCTAGAAAGTATAATTCATAAAACTATCAAGAAAGTTACTGAAGATATAGATGCAATGAAATTTAACACAGCAGTATCAGCCTTAATGATTTTACTAAACAAATTTGAAGAACAAGAAGAAATTACAAAAGATGACTATAGAACATTCCTAATTCTATTTAATCCAATCGCACCACACATTACCGAAGAGTTAAATGAAAAATATCAATTAGGAGAAGCAATATGTAAGAGCAGTTGGCCTACATATGATGAAGCTAAAACTATTGATGAAGAAAAAGAAATTGCAGTTCAAGTTAATGGAAAAGTACGTGCTACTATAAAGATTAATGTTAATGAAAATGAAGAATCAATCAAAGAAAAAGCTTTATCCACAGAAAATGTTAAAAATCATACTGATGGAAAAGAAATTGTTAAAATAATAGTCATAAAAGGTAAAATTGTAAATATTGTTGTTAAATAGTTTTCAACAGAAAATGTGGAAAATAGCATTCCACATTTTTTTTTAAACAGTTTTTGTGGACAATATATTTTATATTAATTATAATAAAAATTAATAATCAAAAAGGAGATATTATTATGACTGGATTAGAATGGGAAAATTTTGAAAAATATGATAATAAGGAATATATAGTAGAACAAAATACTGAATTTATTAAATACTATGAAGAAAAATTAAAAGAAGATTATTATCCAGCTCTAGATTTAAATGAAATTCAGAATCTTATTGATAAATTAACAATGTTTTTTGAATTTAAATATCCTGAGGAAATGTTTAATGCATCTATGTATCCTGATGGTACGAAAAAAGAAGTTTTTCATAACTGTTCGAAAATAGCTAAAAAACTCGATATTGAACAATTAAAATATAGATTGACTTATTCTGAAGTGCGCTTTCTAGAATGTGAATATCCAACATATTTAACCCTAAAAAAACCTAGGGAATTCTTTGGAAATGATTACTCGACGATTAGAGTTGAGAGTGATGGGAGAATTAATCCTTTTGAACTAGAAAACTTAAAGTCTGATGTTTTTTTAGAAAATATAGATGGAATAACTAGAGTCGAGGATCTTTTAGGAAGGTATTTTGGTCAAGAAACTAATATAGATTATAGTGAATTAGAACGAACTATCACAAATCATAAAAATTCCGTAGCCATAAGAAACAAAGTTTTAGAAATGACAATGCAAAAAATGTTATATTCATCATTACCTAAACATGGTTATATCAGGGCTAAACGTTTTATGAAAATGTTTAACAAAGAATATAACTCTGGTTTAAATATGAAGAAGCTAGATGATATTATGAGTATTGATTATAAAGATACAAATAATGTGAAGCAAAAGATCAAAGAAAGAAAAAAAGTACAAAGATAAAATTATTATATAACAGAGGAGAGTAATAATAACTCTCTTTTTTGTTATAAAATGTAAAGTATCTTTAATAATATTATCATTTGTTATATAATTATAATAATAAGTAATAATAAGATACAGGAGTTTTAGTATGAATATAGTATTATTAGGATCAAATGAAAAAGAAGAAATAGAAAAAAGGCTTCAAAAAGTAGCTGCTGCAGGTATCCTTTCTAGAAGTGACGGAACAGTTACAGAAGTATATGATAGTAGATTAGACTATGAAAAGAATTTAAAACTTGCTAAGGCAGTAATTGGATATGGTCATAGATCAATAGCAGAACATGACTATATGGTTCTTGCCCTAGAGGATGTAACACCTATTTTAGAACAGACACTAATAGAATACAGACTAACATCATTTACTATAAAATCAAGAAGAAATGTAGACTTTAGAAATGTTGGTTTTTATGTACCAGAGTTTAAAAAAGTTAATGGAGATATTTTAAAAAATAATAAAGAAGTCCAACACGATTATAAAGAGTATATGCAAAAACTATTTACTAAATATGGAAAACTAGTAGATGAAGGTCTACCCATAGAAGATTGTAGATATATCCTTCCATACTCATATCACAGTAATATCATTATGGGATGTGATGCTAATGAACTATTTAGAATTACATCAGACCTTTTAAATGGAAAAATTTCACAAATTGATGAAGCAAAAGAATTAGGTGAAAACTTAAAAAATATACTAAAAGAAAATTGCCCATACTTACTTAATGCTTTAGAAGAAGAAAGCACCAAAGATTATTATGAAGATAAATTTACTTATTTAGATGATAAGTTACAAATTGATGATAAATTATTAGATAAAACTCATTTAATTGACTATAATAAAGATGCAGACGACAAGGTCTTATGCAATATTTTGATGAATAGATACCAAGTAAGTTATACTAAGGCTAAAAAAATATTAAAAGAGTTAGAAAAAGATGATAGTAAAATCAAAGAAAAAATGTTTTCATCTCTTCTACATAGTAAGAATCAAAGAGAATTGGAACAGGTATTATATTCATTTGAAATGCCAATCTCTTTAGCAGTTTTAACTCATATAACAAGACATAGAATGCATTCTTTGCTTGTACCAGACTTTGTACCATTATGGAATATGGAAAATTATATTATGCCAGATAGTATAAAAAATGATCACGAAAAAGAATATAAAGAAATTTTTAGAGAAAATAATGAAAAAGTGACAGAATATAAAAACAAAGGTATAAGAGATGAAGATCTAGTTTATTTCTATTTATCAGGAAATGCATGTAATATAGAAACATCAATGAATGCAAGAACTCTAGAATGGATTAGTAGAATGAGATGTTGTAATAAAGCTCAATGGGAAATAAGAAATATTGCTAATGAGATGAAAGACAAGGTTAAGGAAGTTAACCCATTAATTGGAACAACTTTAGGTGCGACATGTGATGTTTTAAACTATTGTCCAGAAGGAAAAGATAGTTGTAAAAATAGAGGAGTAGTAAAAAAATTAGTAAAATAATATAATTACCAAATCTTCAACAATTTTTGTGGATAACATTTTTTATAATAGTAATGGTGATAAAATGAAAATAAAAATGTTTGATGAAGAAGACGAAAAAGATTTAGAAAAAGCTGTAAATGATTTTTTAGAAGAAACAGATAAAGAAATAATGGATATAAAATATCAAGTAAGTTGTTCAATGTTTGGGGAAGAACAAATATTTTGCTTCTCAGCTATGGTTATATATTATTAATATAAAAATAAAACGAAAAGTAGGGATAGTATGAAAAAAATAGTGGATATTTATGGAGAAGAGTATATAAAATCAATTCTAAATGATAGGGAAAAATTAGAAAAAATATATGATATAGCATATCAAGCAAGAGAGGGAATAAATGATGCAAATCAAGAAATAGATAGTATCCAAATAGCCATAGATGACTATGTAATGAATCAAATCTTATCCAAATCAATGAAAGAAAATGAATTGGAAAACTACAAAAATGCCTTTAATAAAACAATAAGACAAGACATGACTTATATTTTTAGAAATCCAGTTTTAAGATTGCCAAAAGAAAAACTTACTTTAGTTATGAGTGGAAACACCTATGATGCTCTACAACAAAGAAAAAATGCTATAGCGAAAAAAAGTAAAGAGATATTCCAAAAAGGGAAAGAAAAAGTTACGAAAGAAGAAAGAGAATTTTTATTAGATTATTTGTCTGCAAATATTGGTACTAGAGATAAAGAAATAGTAAAAATGCAAGATAAAATGATGCATGATATCATAACAGAAGAAGGAAGCTATGGATATAAAGATGTAAAATTTATTACCCAGTTTATAGCAGATCAAGAATTAAAAGAATATGGAATAGAAGGATATTGCCATCTAAGTAAATATAAAGTAGGAACTAGTTCAAAACTAGAATCAAAAACAAAAGGAGTAGCAATCAGCCTAAGAGCTACAATTAATCAAGAATATGGATTACAAGCAATTAATGAAAAAGAAAATATAGGTATGTTTATCCATACTATTTGCCATGAAGTAAGACATATAAATCAAAGAGATAGTATAGAAAAAGGCGTCAGAAATGAAGAAACATTACAATGTTTAACAGATATAGTATTAAGAAATTATCTAACTACTGACCGATATGATTACTATAAGACTAATTACTATTTTGAATCTGGAGAAATAAATGCAGAATTAGCAGGTTACAGTCATGCTGTTAAATATCTAAGAAAGTATGCAACAACTGCCCAAATTCAAGAATTGTTAGTAAAAAAAGATGAACAAATTTACAAAAAAATAGTTGAAATGAGAAAAGATAGTAATCAAAAGATAGAAAGAGCAGAAGATTTTAAACATAGAGAAATGGGAAAAATAGTAAAAAATCACCCTGAAATATTAAATAGATATCCCCAACTTCAATCCATTTATAAATTAGATGGAAATATAAAATCATTAGAACAAATACTAATAGAAAAGGGAAGTTTTAATAAAAGAAATAAACAAGATAATGCAAATATTTACACATCAACAATTAATACATTAATAGATAACAATGAACTAGAAAAAATAGACTTTTCAACGTTAAGCAGAAAGAATATTTATAGTATAATGCATGCATTATCAGATCAATATAATTACTATGCAACCTCATCTCATAATTATTCATCAGCAAAATCAAAAGGAAATAATTATATATCAAATCCAAATGTAACAGAACAAGAATTAAATAATAACATTGATCTTATGAAAACTAGATTTGAAAAAATAGAAAATATACTTGATCCATTATATGATAATTTTTCAGATGAATATAAGCAAAATCCAAATTATAAACAAGATCATTTTCTTTACCAAAGAGATAGATTATATGCAAGATATCAATTTCATAAAATTAAAAGTAAAAATGAAGAAATAAACGAAATGTTTTCAGAAAAATCAGAAGTAAATGAGGCACAACCGACTGTAAAAAAATAATACCAAATATTTAAAAAAATTCTTATTTGTGATATGATAATATACATATGATTGGAAGTGCAAAAATGAAAAAAAAGAGAACAGATAAGAATATAATGAAAAAAAATAACTTTGTACAAGGTGCTTTTGTAGCAACCCTAGGTATTGTTATAACAAAAATATTGGGTATTTTATACGTTATACCATTTTATTCTATTATAGGAGAAAAGGGTGGAGCTTTATATGGATATGCTTATTCAATATATTTAGTATTTATGGCAATATCATCAGCTGGTATTCCCTTAGCAATTTCAAAACTAATTAGTGAATATCAAACATTAGGGTACTATGATGCTAAACAAAGAGCCTTTAAAATAGGAAAACAAATTTCTATAACTCTAGGAATTATTTGTTTTATAATTCTATTTATCTTTGCAAAGCCCCTAGCAGTCGCAATTCTAGGTGATCTAAAGGGTGGTAATACAATAGAAGATGTTACCTTTGTTATTAGAGTTATCTCTACCGCCATTTTAGTTGTTCCTGTGTTAAGTGTTTACAGAGGATACTTCGAAGGACATAAATTTATTACTCCTACAGCAATATCACAAGTTTTTGAACAAGTAATGAGAGTATTAGTAATAGTAATAGGAAGCTTTCTAACTCTAAAAATATTTAAATTATCTTTAACAACAGCCGTAGGTGTTGCTGTTTTTGGCGCAACAGTAGGTTCCTTAGCTTCATATTTCTACTTAATAGAAAAAAGACATAAAAATAAACAAAAATTTGAAGAAAAAGAGTTAAAGGTAAAAGAACCTAAAATAACAAATAAAACTATTTTAAAAAAGATTGCTATTTATGCATTCCCATTAATAATGATTGATATATTTAAATCTCTTTACAGTATGGTTGATACAGTAACCGTTGTAAAAGCACTAGGTCCAATATATGGAACAAAAACTGCAGAAAGTATAATGAGCATCCTATCAACTTGGGGAGCTAAATTCAACATGATCATAATTTCAATTGCTACAGGTATGATTGTTAGCTTAACACCAAACTTAACAGCAGCATCAGTAGTTGGTAATACAAAAGATGTGCATAGAAAAATTAATCAAAGTTTCCAAATGCTTTTATTTATGATTGTTCCTATGACAGTAGGATTAAGTTTTTTAGCAAAACCAGTCTATACAATTTTTTATGGAGCTAGCAAATTTGGACCATCAGTTTTAACATTCTATGTTTTTGTAGCACTAATTACAGCTTTATTCACAACCGCAATAACAATTACTCAAGTATTGAAATATTATAAGGTTGTTTTTCTAAGTTTATTCTCAGGATTAGTTTTAAAATCATTAATAAATGTAAGCTTAATTAAAGAGTTATATCATCTAGGACTACCTGCATATTATGGCTCTATTCTAGCTTCAATAATTGGCTACACATTATCTTTAATGATATGTTTAGTTGCCCTACATAAATTATGTGGTGTAAATTATGAAGAAACAATAAAGCAATTTATAAACACCCTATGTGGTACTGTTTTAATGGTAATAGGATTACTACTTTTAAAATTAATTGTTCCAATTGCTTCAACAAATAGATTTATAAATATCCCAATTGTAATTATATACACATTAGTAGGAATGATAATTTATTTCTTCTACATGTACAAAACAAATTCAATTGATAAAATCTTTGGAGAAAAATTATTACAAAAATTTAAAAGGAAAAACAAAAAGGTTTCACAATAATATATAAGAAGGAAATATCCTTCTTTTTGTTTTGAAAAATATATTATGTGAGGAGGTTTATTGTGATCGAAACAAAAG
>OLWB01001134.1_pt1 | contig 25976 bp, 21 predicted proteins | sample 1673331 | NCBI WGS metagenome assembly OLWB01 (sample SAMEA3178943, study PRJEB25190) | human gut metagenome | biome: human gut; feature: human-associated habitat; material: faeces | place: Austria | collected 2013
CGTTTGGGCTTGCCTTTCTCGAAATCCCAAAACTTTTCGTGCAGGGAAAGGCCGAGCGAAACGTATTTGCGTTTGCGGTCTTTCGTAACTCGGAGCATTAAAGGGAAATAGCCGTCTTAAGAGGTTTGGATTTGCAGCAAATGACTTCAACATTAGCTTTCATCGTGTAAATCTCGGTTTACACATTGGTTTACACAAACGGGCAAAAAACGTGTTAACCGAGCCAAAAACGGCAAAATAGGGGAGTCTGCCACAAAACGCAAAAAAGCCTCTCAGATGATTCTGAAAGGCTTTTGTTACTTGTCGGGGTAGCGGGATTCGAACCCACGACCCCCTGCTCCCAAAGCGTAATTCGGAGATTTTTGCCGATTTTAGGTAGTTTTTATTTTGTTTTGTAAATAGCTGTTATTCAGATGTAAATATAGTGATTTTATTTTGATTTGTTTTTGGTGATTTGATTTAATTATGTATATTTGTTTCGAAATTGTTTACCCGAATCCAAATTTATAAACAGATGAATTACTCGAAAGATGGGGTAACTGTCGCCGCGGTGATTGATACAAGCCACCCAAAGAAAAACGGTTTGTTTCCGGTGCGTATTCGTGTCACTTATCGCAGGCGATTGTGTTATTACACTACTGGTAAAGATTTGACCGCTGAAGAATGGGAAATGTTGCCGACTACAAAGGCCCGTACACTTGTGGCCATTCGCAAGGACATCGAAAGCAGCTACCAGATCGTGCGGGCGGCTGTTGAGGAGTTGGCAGGGGTTGGCGGGTTCTCGCTCGACGCTCTCAATAACCGACTAAAAGGCGCAGCATCCGATACGGTTAATGCGATGTTTCGGGCGAAAATAGCAGAATTGGAGAAGGCCGGACGTGTAGGAAATATGTTGATATACGACAATGTATTGAAGGGGTTGGAGCGGTTTGCCGGGATGCGGATTCGGTTCGATATTATCACGGTGGCGTGGTTGGGAAAGTATGCCGATTTCATGCGTAAAGAAGGGAAGCGGCAAACTACAATAGCAATTCACCTGCGAACGTTGCGCGCAGTCCTCAACGATGCAAAGCGCTTGGGCGTGCTCAAAGAATCGCAATACCCGTTTGGCCGGGGACGATACGAAATACAAGCCGGTACGGGGCGCAAAATGGCTCTTACTTTGGAGCAAATAGGGCAAATAGCCAATTATGACGATGGGAGCGAGGCGACGGCCAAATACCGCGATTATTGGCTATTTCTCTACCTGTGCAATGGGATTAATGTTGCCGACTTCGTGAAGTTGAAGTACAGGGACATTGTGAACGGCGAAATTTGTTTCATCCGGCAAAAGACTGAATCCACCAGTCGAACATTGCGGGATATACAGGCGGTATTGACGCCTCCGATGCAGGCTATTATCGACCGCTGGGGGCAAACACCGCGGCCCGACGCGTTTATTTTTCCAATATTGACAGGGAAAGAAGATGCTATAACCCGTAAGAATAAAACCAAGTATCTAACCCGTGCGATCAACAAGCGCATGAAGGAGGTCGGCGAAAAGCTCGGTATTGGCAATATCTCGACCTATACGGCCCGGCATTCGTTCGCTACGGTGTTAAAGCGGGCGGGAGCTAACATTGCCTATATCTCGGAAAGCCTCGGTCATCAAGACCTCAAAACAACGGAGAATTACCTGGCCAGCTTTGAGCGGGAGGAGCGGGTAAAGAATGCAGAAATATTAACTAAATTTTAATGGGTATGGATAATAATATGTTGAAAGAAATAGCTTTTAATAAATGCGGCGATGATAATCGACTTGGGTTTTACTATTTGCAAGACGAGATATGCAAATTAGAACAAAAGGTCAAAGAATGCACAAATATATTACCCGATGACTTGTTGTTGTCTGGTTTTCAATATATTAACGCTGCTACAAATAAATTAATAGCAGCGAATGAATCTTTATTGGGTTTTATTCGAGAGCCGGAATTTAGTTATGATGAAATTAAACAACAAATATCATGTGCAGCATCACAATACATTAAAAATGCTGTAATTGATAAAGTTATATATTATAATGAAGATGATGCTTGTTATTATGACGAAGAAGGTTGTGAAGTAGTAGAGGAATGTTTCGCGGAAACTGATTATTGTCGTAGCTGTGCATATTTAGATTTATATGAGGAATATCGCAAAAACCATCCTAATGGAGCGCAAATAGACAATCGCCTATTTTTATTAAGTTATAATTGCAGACAAAATATAGCTATATTACAAGATCGGCAGTCTTTTATCAAATCTGTTAAGCAATTTGGTAAAGAATATATAGACAAGCCCTTATCATTACTGGATTTTATAATCAAAGACCGAGAAAAAACGCTTAATTTTATTGATAACGAATTGAAGGCCTGTAAAACCCGGCAAGGTAAATTAATAGCAATGATGATAATTGTATTACATGAAGTCGGCAATTTAGTAGAATATAACGGTAAATTATCAGATATACATAAGGCTTTCAAGGACGCATATCCGGGTAAGGTAGGAGCATTAACCGGGATCGTTGATTATATAAACAGCTATAATAATGACGAGTACACCGGAGATAAACAAATTAAAATGGAAGATTTAATACCATTGCTAAATAAATTGAAATAATTCTTGTGGAATACAGTGGAGTTCACGGGGCTCCACTATATTATTTTCAATCTTTGCATCGTGATCGATCACTAACGCCCGGACGCGGGCAAGTGTTCAATTTTTAAAACTTCACGATGCTATGGATAACACCGTAATCGTAACAACTCCCGCGCAACTGCAATCCATTATCAGCGATGCAGTAAACGCGATTCTTCCCAAACTCGCCGACTTCCGGCGCAAAAATGAGCCCGTCGAATCAGACGGAATGAATATTGAGGACGCCGCCCGGTTCCTGACCGAACAGAGCGTCCCCACTACTCGGGCAACGCTCTACAATCACGTATACAAAAATACGATCCCGTACAAGAAGGTCGGACGCCGCATAGTGTTCTCGAAAAAGGCGCTTTTGGCGTGGGTTGATTCACGCACCGTTCGTCCGGAGGACAAGCGAACTGCTGCTACATTGCGTATTGCCGAAAGTGCCAACAGTAAATAACACCAGGGCTATGTATGAAATGAAGATCGCCGCCGGCGCTCGAAGCGAGCACGCAGCGGCAACTCCTGATGTTTCTATTGACAAATGTACGCAAAAATCTTTGGCTTTCCATCAGAAAAGGGTCTATAATTTACTCCAGTCGGGCAAAAAATACTCCGCCGCTGACATTTCGGCCGCCCTACGATTATCCGATCCTCGGAGTTGCATACGCGATCTGAGGGCAAAGGGTATTTCCATCCTCGATGAATGGGTGCCAAGCGAGCACGGCAGCCGTTTCAAGCGGTATTTTATCCGGAAGGAGGTGCACAATGAGTAGTCGGGATACATTCTACTTTCCCCACGAATATAACGCTAAAGATGATCCAAAATGCGAGCGGTTGATATTCGAAATGGGTATGGAGGGATACGGTATATTTTGGTCGTTGCTGGAGGTCTTAAGGGCACAACCGGATTATACTTATCCATTGGAAAACATCCCACTTGTGGCGTACAAATATCGCACAGATTCGGAAAAGGTGCGCCGCGTTGTATTTGATTTCGGACTATTTAATGTTGTTGATGATAAGATATTCTTTTCCAATGGGTTAATACGTCGTATGCAACCGATGGATCAAAGACGGCATAAACAGTCAGAGGGCGGAAAAGAGGGCGCAAAGAAACGTTGGGAGAATGGAGGTAAAAATAGCTTACCTAATGGGTACCCTATTAACTTACCTAATGGGTATCCTTATAGCAATAAGAGTAGAGTAAATAAGATAAGAGAAGAGGAGAATAAAGGGGATTGTAAGGGGGAAGATGCAATACCGGAAAGCAACGGCGCATCGGTAAGTACGAATGCGGGAGGCTCCGCCCCCGCGCCCCATAAATACTCCGAATCTTTTTTGAAATTTCAGCAATGGATAGCAGACAATGCCCCGCGAGTTGCGAAAATGAAAGAACCAATGACCGAGGAACAGTCGCAAAAGCTGAAAGACAAATATCCGACCGAGCAAATATGCGAGGTATTACAGGCAATGCACAATTACGAGCCGTTGATACGAAGAAATAGATCGGCCTACTTGACAGCTTCGAATTGGCTACGCCGCCACGATCAAACCACAACCCAGACAAACCATGAAACGAAACGAATTTACAAAGACCTGTAACTGCCCGGCTCCTGCTGAAGGTCTCCCGGAATCGCCCGAGCTCGAAAGGGCTATTTTGGGCGCTTTGATTCTCGAACCGGATCAACTGCCCGACGTGGCGGAAATCGTCGAAATTTCGGCATTCGTAGACGCAAAAAACGGCAAAATCTACGGCGAGATGCTCTCGATGTTGGAGCGAGGCGATAAAATCGACCTCTATACGCTTTCACAGTGTCAGGAACTGAAAGGCCGTGATATGTTGCGCTACCTCTCGGAACTGACCAGCGTAATAGGCTCAGGCGTTAATGTCTTGGATCATGCCCGGCAACTTGCGGACACCGAAATCCGGCGGCGTTTATGCCTTTTCGGCTACGAACTCGCGGCACGCGCTGTGTCGGATCCCGACGGCGTTGTGGATTGGGCTGCATCGAATATAACCGCAATTGCAGACCGGGTCTCGCGGCCGGATGACATTGCGCCGTTGTCGGATGTCGTGCGAGCTACCCTCGACGACCTGGAGCAACGACAGCAGGCCAGGCAAGCGGGCGAGTGCATCGGTATTCCTACGGGGCTACGACGGCTTGACGCATTGACCGGAGGCTGGCGTGGCGGCCAGCTTGTGGTACTGGCTGGTCGCCCTGGGACGGGGAAAAGCGCCACGATGTTGCATTTTGCCCGTGCTGCGGCCGCGTCGGGCGTTCCGCTTTGCCTGTTCTCGTTAGAAATGCCTTCCGGCCAACTGGCCGGGCGTATGCTGGTCGGCAGCTCGGGTGTAGATTCGGGGGCGTTCCGCACCGGTAATGTCGACGCTTCGGGCTGGACGAAGATAGAGACGGCCGGCGCCACCCTTTCGAGAATGCCTGTTTACCTAAACGATTGCCCCAACATCACGATGAACACGATCCGTGCGCAATGTAAGGCAATGCACCGCCGGGGACGGTGCGGGATGGTCGTTATCGACTACTTGCAACTTCTCGACACCTCGACCCGCAATCCGAACAGCACCCGCGAGCGGGAGATAGCTGCCGCCAGCCGTTCGGCAAAATTGCTCGCAAAGGAACTCGATGTTCCGGTTATCTTGTTGTCGCAGTTGTCGCGCAAGGTTGAGGAGCGCGCCGATAAAACACCGTTGCTGTCCGACCTCCGGGAATCGGGAGCTATCGAGCAGGACGCCGATATGGTCGTATTTATCGACCGCCCGGCGATGTATGGTGCGCAAATGATTACCACGACCCGCTACGGGCTTATATCGTCCGAAGGCGTCGGGGTGCTGCATATCGCCAAGAACCGAGAGGGTGCGACGGGGCGGATTTATTTCCGACATAACGAGAGCCTGACCCGGATTACAGACTATGAGACCACGGCGAATATCTCGACGGACGAAACCCAATTTTGACGAAATGCGCGATTTTAGCGCATGAAAATACCCACGTGGGACAAGTGCCCACGACATGAAGGAAAATAGAAATTTGAAAGAATACACCATGAAAAAACGAATATTATACAATCCTCTGACGGATGAATTTACCACGTTGGGCGATAAGTTTGAGAAAATCGCCCATAATAAGGTCAACGGAATGTACTGTTACAAGCAAAACATAGGCGGCTCTACGCCGCCTATGCCCAACCCAAAATCGTAACCATCCTATGAAAGCCACAGGCAAATGTAATTGTGAAACATTAAAAAACAACTAAAAACATGCAAGAGCAAGACAAACAGCGGGGTGTGTACATCCCCGAGTATGAAGAAGAGGACAAGGCATTAGCGAAAGAGTGGGCGCAGGCACTTCCCGACGCCGAGCATCCCGGTTATGTCCCCAAAGATTCGGCCATAAATCCGAATATCCGGTTTTGAACCAATGCAAACTAAACTATTATCGAATATGAAAGCAAAGACAAACAAGTACGAAGAGTATATTAAAGCCCACGCAGCCGCTATTCCCCAACTTGAGGCCGCAATCCAGCAACTGAAAGTGGCGCGCCTGGACGTATCCACCGAAAGCATTGCGGACATTGTGCTGTCTGACAGCAAGGCGATCCGAACACAGGCGAAACGGCTTGCCGCCGAAGACGCGAAGCATATAAAGATCATAACGACACGGGAGGAGCTCACAGCGCGGGCAAATGAGTACATGAATAGCGTCATCGACAATTCACAACAGGCGATCAAAAATGCGCTGCGTGTCGGTGAGGCTGATGCCCTCGACCCTAAGGCATTTATCGTAAGCGGGGATAAGGTCAAATTGTCTACCGACTGGCTGGCCGACCAGCACCAACGGCGTACGCTCGAAGTGGCGGTAATGCGCGGGCGTGTACTTCAGCAATGCGAACAGGTGCGCCGTGCGGTTGAGGCATTGAATACTTTGATCGCGGATCATCCGAGTTTCAAGACTGCGATCCTGCCGGAAGACACGGACTACCGTAGTGTCATTAGGGTATCATACGAAGGTACCATAGAACTCCATCCCGACGCGTTGGATTGCCTCAAAGAATAAGAGAGGGGGATAGTCCCTCTCTCTTATAAGGCATTGTCGAACGAAGCATTACATTATTCGCAAAGGTAAGGATTATAAACATAATTAGCAAGCGGATAATGGGGAGAAGGACGGAAGGGCAGGCAGTAATTGCCGACTATTCGGTGTGGACTGTCGAATTAAGCCGTGACGAGCTTATGATAATACTGGATGGTCAGAAAAACCACCGGATCAACCGAGCCAAACGAAAACTCCAGTTTCTACGGGCGCAACGCGACCACCACCGAGGGTATGGCCGGATGAGAAATAAACAAATAAACAAATAAATCAAAAACCAATCAAGGTATTACACCATGGAAAAAGTAAACAAAGAGATTATGATACAGACCTTAGCGGAACTTGCAGATATGTTACCCGCTGATGGCAGGAAAAGGGATTTTATCAGCATCCGTATTGCCCGGAGAGGCTACACGATATACAGGATGACCCCTCAGACCACAGCGGAGATCATGACAGCCCGGCATATTAATAAAGAGCCGGATAAGAGCGAAGCATGCATAGCAGCGATGGCGCATAGTGTCGCTCTGGCTATCGTTGGCAGCCGCAATGTATTCGCCGGGATCAGAATATGGTTTTTGCGTCGTCGGATAATGCGGCGGGCATCATTGCCCGAGCTGTTCGATGCATACAATAAAACCCTGGCGATGCTTCCTATTGAGGACATATCGCAAATAACCGCTATTATGCTCGGTTTAGCCGAAACGATAGCCAAAGAACCCTAAAATAAACAACCCGCGTTATGGTTTTTACCGTAACGCGGGTAATCCAAACTTGCAACTATGGAGTTCCCTTAGAATAGCAAATTAATGAATTTTTTAATAAGTAGCAATGAGTGCATTATCATTCAAAATAAATGCGGACACCGCAAAGTTAAATAATTTTATCAAATCGCTGAAACTGTTATATCAGTTGTTGGAGAAATTTCCGTCTAACTCAGACGGGTTTAAAGTCATAAATCGCCATATTGCCGATATGGAGGCTCGCGTCGAACAGGCAATGCGCAAAATCGCCCAGATGGAGCAGCAGGCAATGGATGCGGCGTCCAAGGCTACCACCTCGGCCACGACCGGAACTGCTGGCGGCAACTCTACGGCAGGAACAGCGGCTACCCGGGCCGAAACTGCGGCACATCATGACCTGCTTAGTGAGCTAAAAGCCGCTAACGACGAAAAAACAAAGGCAATAGCCCAAATTAGACTGTATTCAAATGAGATCGCACGATTAAAAGCGGATGTAACCGCGCTCAATAAGGAAGAGCAGCAGAACGGGCAATTGTCTGCAAAGAAAAGGGCGCAAGTATTGGACGCTGCCGTATCTATCGAGGAATACAAGCAGGAAATATCCCAATTGAGGCGGGAGCTTGCCAACCAAATCAAATTGGAGCAGACCGCCATCGGCTCAATCAACGAAATGTCCCAGGCACTTACCCGTATGCGTGCGGTGTATAAAAATATGAGCGCTGCGGATCGTGAGGGGGCGCAAGGGCAAACGATGCTTAAAAACATCGAATCGCTCGACACGAAGATCAAAGAACTGGATGCGTCGATGGGCGTCCATACTCGCAATGTCGGCAATTATGCCTCGGGATTCAATATGCTGGGATTCCAAATTCAGCAAGTTGCCCGCGAGTTGCCGTCGCTGGCATATGGCCCGCAAATATTCTTTTCCGCCATATCCAACAACCTGCCGATGCTGGCCGATGAAATAGCACGGGCGAAGAAATCGGTTGATGAATTGAAGAAAGCCGGGCAAACCTTCACGCCCGTATGGAAACAGATAGCATCGTCGATCTTCTCCTGGCAAACCCTGCTTGTGGCCGGCGTAACCGTGCTTACCCTTTACGGCAAGGAGATAACCAACTGGGTAGCGTCGCTGTTCAAAGGTAAAACGACGATAGACGCCTCTGCCGCTGCACTCGAACGCTTTAATTCCGCTATGGCTCAAGGTTCGGTGTCGGCTCAATCCGAATTAACCAAATTGAACCTGCTGTATAGGGCTGCGACAGACCTTTCCAGGCCCTATGAAGAAAGAGCCGAAGCGGTCAAAAAACTGCAAGACATATACCCCGCTTACTTCGGCAATATGGCTGCGGAACAGGTTATGGTCGGGAATGCTGTCGGTGCTTATGAAAACCTGCGCGACGCAATTATCGAGGTCGCACAAGCCAAAGCCGCCCAGGAGCTCATTACAGAAAATGTAATTAAAAAGTTAAAAATAGAGGGTACAGATGAATATAAACGTATTCAATCCTATGCAGATCGCATTGATACATTACAATCGAAAATAAATGATCTGCAAAGTAAGGGCATTAGCAAAAAGTCGCCAATTATAGAAGGTTTGAGTGGTGCTATTGCTGGTTTGGAAAAAGGCATTGAGCGTGCAAGCGAAGCTATCCGCACGAAATTAGAGCTTCCGGATGATATTCCTAATGATATTCGGGAATATCTTGCAATACTTGATGAAAGCAGCGAAGAATTAGCATCTGTTGCAGAAAAATCATTTATAGGGAAAACCCCCGCCGAACTTAACGCAGAATGGAAAAAAGCACGCCAAGAGGCCGAAAGCGCAGCAAAAAAAGCCGCATCCGACCAAGAGCGCAATCTAAAAGAACTTAGCCAGAAACTGCAAAAGCTCCGGGACGATGCATTGCAGGCGGAGGTAGATTCCATGAAGGACGGCACGGCCAAGAAACTTGCGCAAATTGACCTCGACTATCAGAAACGTGCCCGAGCCATACAAGAAGCCGAAAAAAAGCTGCTTGAGTTACAAGAAAAGGAAATTGATGCCCAGTATAAAAATGACACTTCGTCTGAACGATTCCTCGCCGGACAGCAGATGATTGCGCAGTACAAAGGGAATGTAAATCATTTGGCGCGCCCACTTGTTGAAGCGGCGGAATTGGTAAAAAAAGGCTGGGAAGATGCCGGAGAGGGTATTGCCACCGTTTTCAGCAGCCAATATGGTATTTTGGATGCCAAGGGAAAGGTGACTGAGATTTTAGTCACCCCAATCCTGCCTAATGGGGACATTTTGTCTCCACAGGAATTGGAAGATTATATATATACTCAACTCGAAGGAGCACAAAACATTCTTGCCGCAGACACCAAAGGTTTAGTTATCGCCACCAATGTAGCTGCCGATGGGTCTGCTGGCGAAAAATATCATGAACTTCAAGAGGTATATTATGCTGACAATATCAAAGCGGCAGAAGGTGTTAGAATATACACGGAAGCCTTGAAAGAGTTCAATAAAGAACAACGAAATAAAGAGCGGGCGAGTGTATCGGGTATAGCTATAACTCCAGAGGGATTATCGGATGTTGTCAACAAAGAGATTCAAGCGTGGAATGAGTATTTGAGAAAATACGGAAATTTCCGAGAAAAACTACAAGCGACAAAAGAATATTACGACGAAAGAATTAGAAAAGCTACAACTCAGGGAGACCGAGAAAGGTTGAAAAAAGAGCGCGATGCAGCCCTTGCCGAGATTGAAACTAAACAGTCAGACAATTGGATCGCCTTCTTTTCGTGGATTGAAACCATGTCTAAAAGCATGGCATCAAACATATATAACACTTTGCGCAATCAGCTAAACCAGATGCTTGAGGCGGGTAAAATTTCAATAGAAGAATATGTAAGGGCAACACAGCAACTTGACCAACAATACCGCGACAAGTTGAATGAAAGAGGTAGATTTCAAACATATCAAAATCAAGGAATAAATGGCTTGATTGATAACTACCAGAAACTCGGAGATGCCATGCAGCTCAAAGGTGCCAAAACCGGCGATCAAAATGTGCAAGCAATGGGAGCCTCTATGTCCAAAGCAGCAGGAAAGGCATCGGGAGTGATTTCTATGATTGATATGATTGTTACATCAATTCATCAGACAATTCAAGCTATGCAACAACTGACGGATAGTATTGTCGACATGATGGCATCTTTTGGGCAAGATGCAGAAATTGATACAACATTAGGCAAATGGGCTGAATTATCAAATTTGATGTCCGAATTTGATAATCATGTGTATTCTTCGTGGGAAAAATTTAAAAGTGGCGACATAATGGGCGCAGCGTCAGAGGCGACCAGTAGCATACTTGGAGTTATTACAAGTATAAATAAATGGATAGATAAAAGTAAAGAAAGAAAAATACAAAAACTCCAAGATCAGATAGATGCATTATCACGTTCTTACGACAGGCTATCGCGTTCAATAGAAAAAGCGTATTCTACAGATGCGAAAGAGTTAATAGAAGACCAAAATAAGTTGCTTGAGCAACAAAAGTTATTAATTCAGCGTCAAATACAAGAAGAAAAGAGCAAGAAAGACCCAGATAAAAAACGCATTAAAGAGTGGGAGAAACAATATGAGGAGATAACAAACCTTATAGAAGATAATGCCGCAAAGGCGCAAGATGCTATATTCGGTTCAGACATTCAGGCTGCTATCAATGATTTTGCTGAAGCATATGCCGACGCCTGGGCACAAGGAGAAGACAGGGCAAAATCGGCTAAAGACTTTGTAAAAAACATGATTAAGCAAATGGTGATTGAGGCCATGAAGGCCGATATAAAAGAACCTATGCAAGTCATACGCGATAAGCTGGAGGAATTTTGGGAAGATGGTATTATTACCCAAACGGAGGAGAATATCATTGATGAAATGATTAAAAAACTCAATCAAGATTTGGATGCTTCTTTTGGCTGGGCGGATAAATATTTTGACGACAATACAGCCTCTAAACAACAAGCAACATCCCGAAGCTTTCAAACGATGTCGCAAGATACGGGAGATGAATTAAGCGGTCGTTTCGCCGACATTCAAGGCAAAGTAACCGACATCCGAAACGCTGTAATGTCACAACTTCAAATGCGGGATTCGGTAGAAGGAATTATAGAAGCAATACACAATTGTCTGAATATGGATTCGAGAATCGACGAATTGTCAGCCGCTTATTACGAAAGTTTGCGGATTGATGTGGAAACCCTTTTAGAGGTTAGGGAAATAAACGTAAGCACCAAAAGCATGGATAAGACACTGGGGCGCATTGAGGATGGGATAAATAGCATAAAAAGAAATACCGAAAATTTATAAATTAAATATAGTCTAATATATTCATATGTAAATATTTAGCATTATGACAACCCAACACAATAAGAGTGTAGATGCCATACGGGCGATGGCACTACAAACGGGAGCTTGTGAAAAGATAAACCGCGTCCAAGACTTCCCCGAGCTAATCAAACTGATGTTTACCCCACAAGGGATCGAGTTCTGCCAAGACCACAACTTCCCCTCGGTCGAAGTGTTCAGGGAAAACCGAAGCAATCTTCAAGGATTGGAAGTATATGTCGACGCCGGCGACATCACGCTAAAGGGCAAAGAATATGTATGCCTGGTCGGTGATACGAAGGCCACTATCGAGGCTTCACGGCCTCAATTCACGCATACAATCATATTAATGCACGGCGCACGAGCCAAGATCAATGCAAAAGACTACGCCGTACTGAATATCGTAAATATCAGCGGGGAGTATTCGGTAAATAAGGATGGAACCGTTATTGTGTTATAGATAAAGCCGGGATTAATCCCGGCTTAATTCTACGGAGGCAAATTCGCCTAATAAAACATCAAAAATCATCATGCATTCCCATATAGTCCTTAATCTTATCGCATAAATCCATTATATATATTGGAGCAATGGTATTCAGTGCTTTTAATGCCTTGTATTTATTGCTCATACTCATCTTGGATAAATTTACTTGCCTTAATTGTTCAAATAGATTCTTGCGATCAGACTTGCGTTTTGTCTTATTTAGAGCTGCATAGTATAGCTTTGCTGCTTCGTCATATTTACTTATCACAGCGCTATCGCGTTGGTATGACGCATAAATTTCAGAAATAGTATAAGAATATATCTCGGTTTTTATCTTTGCATTCCCATATGTAAAATAAGGTGTGTTTATTAAGCCATAATCAGACCATGCACACCAGAAGGAAATCCAGTCAAATTGTGGGGTTTCAAATAAATTAGAAAAGGTTGTTATTTTAATATCAGAGATTGAATACCGATATTTATAATCTTTACAGTCAATTTTTATTTTATAGGTAATGAACGATACCATACGATAATTGGAATCGTAATTGTTTCGAATATAATCACCTATTTTAGCTCGTCCTGATGCAATTATTGTCCTATTATCGTTATTTAGTAGGGTAATATCAAAATCATCGAAAAGAAGTGCAAACATATTTTGTGCCCGCCCAAATAGTATTACTGCACTATCTCTTGATTCAACAATTTCCTGCACGACCCCCTTTTCATTAGCTTGATGTGGTGCGGCGTGTGTATGTAACAACGGAAATATACTAAGTGCGATTGCAAGGCATTCTAAAGAAAACAATCGAATGAACCCTCGCGCATTATCCTTATGCTTCATATCCCTCGTAGTAATAAGACTGTTCGATGCCTTTGAAAATCACCTCCCGATCATCTGTGCGGTCGGTCAATGCCTGGCCGAGCAAGGCGCGTAATTCCAGGTCATTGATCGGGCTGCGTTCCATAGCCTGCAAATACAAATCCTTATCCACCTTCCGCCAGTCCACAACCTGCATCAATCGTTTTTTCAGTATCATGTCAAGCCAGATACGGGTGGCCCGACCGTTGCCCTCCATGAAGGGGTGGGCAATGTTCATTTCCACGTATTTCGCAATTATTTCCTCAAAGGTTGTTTCCGGCATTTGCTCGATCACCGGGAGGATGGCACCCAGATAAAGGCAATTTGCAAATCGGAAACCACCCTTTGCGATATTCAGCGTCCGGATTTTTCCGGCAAAGTCGTACAAACCACCGAACAAATAGCGGTGAATCTCACAAAGCCCGGCCACGGTTCCGACCTCTATACGGTTGATGTCCCCCGATTCGAATAGGGCGCGCGCTTGTTCGAGGCTGGCCGCATCAATCTGGTATGTTTTCTTGTTCATGATGTTAATTTTGCGTGTTATCGACAACAGACAGATACCGCCGCAGGGACGCTATTTCCGCCCCTATTACAAGCCTTTGAAAGGCATCGGGGTATTGCTCGACGTGTGATTGTTCCAATGCCTTGTAATAGCCTATTTTCGCTTCGTCCGAGCCTTTGAGGTTGACGAGCGTGTAGCCGTTGCGCAATAGGTATAGATTCATCAACAGACGGGATGTGCGCCCGTTTCCGTCGATAAACGGATGGATTCGTACCAACTCGTCGTGAAGATATGCAGCTACCAAAACGGGGTGCACGGCCTGTGCCTCCATTTCGGCAAACCTCGACATGAAAGCCTCCATTTGCGGGGCGATAAGGTACGGTTGCGGCGGTGTGTGGGTGCTGCCCGAAATCATGACAGGCACGGTACGATAACGTCCGGCGTTCTCCCTGTCGATCCCGTGCAGTATAAGGGCGTGTATCTCCTTTATCGTTCGATCGCTTATCTCCGTACTGCTGCGCGCAAAATCTTTGATGTAGTCGATGGCTTCGGCGTGGTTGATTGCTTCGAGGTGTTCGCGCATCGACTTGCCCGCGATCGTTACGCCCTCGTTCACTACAAGCTCCGTTTCTTGCAGGGTCAGCGTGTTCCCCTCGATACGGTTGCTTTCGTAGGTGTATTCGATTGCGAATGCCCCCTCGATCTTTTTCAAAGCCTCCACGGGCAGCGGGCGCAATGCGGACAAACGAGCCTTTAATACGTCGCATTCCTGCAATAGTTCGTGTATCGTTTTCATATTATTCCCCCTTCTCCACCTTGATAAGTTTGCCGCAATGCGGGCAGGTGATTGTGTTCGTCGGTTGAGGGGCGAAAAGCTCCGGAACCGATACACCGAGAGCGCCGGCTATACGCTCTAACAAATCCAGCGACGGCGATGTTTTGCCATTGGCAATATTTGACATATTGGGCTGGGTGATCCCTACCAGTTCGGCAAGTTTGGTTATAGATACCCCTTGCGCCTTGCTTACTTCCTTTACTCTCAATGTCATAGCGGTTGTGATTAGTTTTATATCTTATACAAATATAGGGATTATTTTCTATTTCGATATAAAAATGTGAAAATATTCTGAATAAAGATATAAAATATTTGGTGTTTATATTTTAATACAGTATATTTGCGTTGTGATAATAACATAAAACGATATAAATATCATGAAAGCAACTTACAACCTCTCGAAGATCATGCGCAACGCCTGGTACTTGAAACGTGCCAACGCCTCGATGTCGTTCTCGGCCTGCCTGAAAAAAGCGTGGCGCAATGAGAAGCTGGCGATGCTGACCGCGAGGATCGAGAACCGCCCGACGGAGCAGCCGAAGGCCACGGAGTACCGCCCCGAGCTGTTGATAGTGCCCGCGGACTATTACGGCAACAGCAGAACCTACTACGGCGACTAAAAAATAGCGAGATTCAACCAAAATCACGATAAAATTATGAAAAAGAACGTAAACACGACGAGTTCCCCGGAGATAGATTGGCGGGCGGAGTATTGGAAAGGTGTACGCGATTACATCGAACAGGGTGATCGCCTTATCAAGGCAGAGCAGCGAATAGTCGAACTAACAAAAGAGCTTATAGAATGCCGTGATATTTTGGCCGGCAGGCACACAATCAATCAATACCAGTGCAAAACCAGCAAACTAAGTTAATACCATGACCACAGCATTAACCCCGTCCGACATTCGGACAATGGCCCGCAAAGCGGCCGATTACATTACCTTCTACTGCGACGGCCTCAGCAGGGGATTTGAGATTACCCACAAGGGATATATAGCCTTCATCAACTACGAGGCGAAGATGTGCAACGACGAGAGGCAAGACCTCGTGCTGGTGCCGGCGGTTTGGGACGCCGAAGGCAAAGAGTATCCCGATATATCCGAAGCCTTGCAATTAATGTTGAACTAATCATCTACGGTTATGATCTACGAACTATCCTTTGAAGGGCACACGGTGGGATATTTCCCCACCGAGGCCGAAGCCGTCCGCCGGGCAGGTTACCTCCCGAAAGGCAGGTACACGATCCGAGAATGGGAAAGGGACGGCGATGTTTTGATGTTTCACCCACAAACAAACAGGGAATATGAGTTTACAAACGAATAAACCCTCCGACTTTAACAGCCTTTCGGAACTTTACATGAAAGCCAGCGAAGCCCGGTTTCAATTACTCCAAGAACGTAGCGAATTAGTCATGGAGATTATCGAACTACGGATGCAGCTGCAAGAACTGCGGGCGCAGGTATCGCCGAGCAAGGCCGTTCAAAAGCCGAAAGGATTATTAATGAAACTTACCCGATAAAAAACTATTGTATTATGAACAGAGACCAAATTTTACGACGGAACGACGAGATAACTGCGGAGACAGATGCGGTAATACGCAGAGGGAAAGAGATTGTGTCCAAATTGGAGAGCGGCGCAATAAAACCGGATGATCCACAGGTAAAGGAGGTACTCCAGCAACTTATAGAGCGACGGAGGATCGGCAACGAATTTAATGCCGAACTAACCCGGTTGGTGCATGAACAGAGCGACGAACCCACCCGCACCCCACGTTGAGGAATTCCGCATATACCCCGAGGATGCCCCAGCCGTCAATCCGGGCGGCTGGGTTGGTTGTTGGCGTCTATTGTGTCCAAAATACACAAAGGTTACACAAAGGGTAAAAGGTTGCGCCGCTGTCGTTATCCCCGACGCTCTAACGATTCGTTATACCGATTGGATAAAACCCCTAAAAACCCCTAAGGTTTTGCTAAGGGTAAAATGGTGAGATTACGGGGTGGTTACGGGGAGGGTATTTTCAATTTGGACACCGAAAAATCGACTTTTAAACGACTTGATGACCCCAAGGTTACCCCAAGGAAAAACAAGCCTAAAACAAGCGCAAAACGTAAAACAACGGTAAGGTTACGGTAAGGGTAAAACAAAAACAACGTCAAGGTTACGTCAAGGGTAAAGCGGAAACAACAGCGAGATTACAGCGAGGGTCAAAGAATTACAACGAGGTTACAACGAGGGAAAAACAACCCCAAGCAAGGATAATTTTTGCACGTCACTACGCGCGCGTGCGCGAGACAATAGAACTCACGAAACACTTTTACAGGTATATATAATGAATTTTCCGACGTCTATGCGCGCGCGTGCGAGATGAACCCGGACGCCGGCAGCTCTTAATACGGTTTGTGCGACTTATCGAACAATTTAATGCGTTTGTGTGGTGTTTTTACGGGATGTTGTGTGAACTTTTAGAACAATAAGACGGAAATACGCCGGCCAGCCCGTGCTGTCTTTGTATTCAACCAACGGAAATTTCCGTCCGTTGGGGGGCAGCGGTTGAGCTGGTGTTTGTAGGGGATCGACGGCTTTAAAAATGGGCGAAGTTGTTTTGAAATTGTTTACCCGTCCTAAAACGAATCAACCACCTACATCGCTGTAAATGGTTGATTTTCATCTGTCGGGGTAGCGGGATTCGAACCCACGACCCCCTGCTCCCAAAGCAGGTGCGCTAACCGGACTGCGCTACACCCCGTCGTTCCCGACCCTGACCCCGTGATTGGCCTTGTGCAACCCCACGGGGTTGTCGTGTGTCAATCCCGGGCATTTCCGGCCGGGGGAACCTTCCGGATTCCGGGTTGCAAAGATAACCGCTTTTTTTTGTTCCGGCAAACTTTTTCCCCGAAATCCACTGTGCCCGGCGGTGCGCCGGATTCCGGTTGCGTGAGTTGCCGGTTTGCTTGCCGGACGTTTTTCGCCGCTCTGGTTTCGGGGTTCGGGGCAGCCTTTTGCCGATGCCCTGACGTTTTTCTGTCTCTGTCTCTGTCCCTGTCTCTGTTCCAGTCCCTACTACCGTTCCTGTACCTGTTTCGGATACCTGTTTTCTATTCCTCTGTTGCCTGTTCCGGGTTCCCTGTTCTGTTGCCTCCCCGGATATATAGCGCCTCGATCCGTATGCGTTACCTTCCGGAGGACTGGCAATCCCGTTGCGTCCCGTTGCGTCCCGGCGGCAGGGGAGCCCCTCACTTCCCGGGACGTTTTTTGCTGTTTTTACGGCCTCCCCGTCCGGATCGCCCACTCCGCTATGTACTCTTCCGCCAAACCGGGGATCTATCGCCGAACTTCCGTCGCAGCTGTGCCGCTTGCCGGGGATGCCGCCTCGCCGCTCCCGGCTGTTTCTGCCGCTTCTGTCGCACCACCTGCTGCGGTCGTTATCCCTGCCGTTTCGCTTGCACCTTCGGTTGCTGCATCTATTGCCGTTCCGGTCGTGGTGGCCGCACCCATATCCGCTGTCCCTGTGCCATCCCCGGCGACGGGCGCCCCGTCCTCCGTTGCCACCTCCACGGTTTCGCCGTCCACTTCTATCGCTATGGTGTAGCGGTCACGCCCTGCGTAGGTTAGCATCGCCGCCGAATCCATCGCCTGTACGCGGAAAGCCGGGGCTGCCGCGCCGTGCGTCGACTGCATGTAGTCGCTCAGCGCCTTGTTGCGGGCGGCCGTCATGCGTACCAGTTGTCCGGCCGCCTGTTCGCGGAAGAGCGCCATCGCCTTGTCCTCGGCCGAAAGCCCCTGCGGGGAGACACCCTGCGCCGCCAGCAGCGAATCGGCAAAGGCCATGATCGCTGGGGTGCGGATGTCGGTCTGCTGGATCTTTTCGTATTCGAGCATCGAAAGTTGCCGCCTTTGCGTCGAATCCGCCGCCCTCATGTGTGCGGCATATGCCATCCGCAGTGCGTTAGCCGCCTGCCGGGGCAGGGCGCGCCGCATGTTGATGCGCTGCGTCAGGGCGATATGCATTTCGGGCTTGTCCCGCAACGCCTGCGCGATCTTGTCCAGCGAGGCGTATTGTTCCGAGGTGAAGGCATATTGCTGCGGGTCGATGTTGATGTATTCCAGGTTGTCCCTGTTGCCCGAAAGGAACGAGAACGGTGCCGTCACCACCTTCAGCAGTACGTTGCCGATCGCCTTGAGCACGATCTTGCGGTAGGAGAATTCCGGTGAGTCGAGGCTGCCCCTGACCGGCAAGTCCATCTTCACATGCCCTTTCTTGTCCTTGAGCACATAGAGCCCCAGTTTCAGCGGGATGTTCATTTCCGCCTTGATGTCCTTGCGTTTCCTGTCGACCTTCGGTTCGAACATGTCGAGGTGGTTGGTGCCGTCGAGGTAACGGTCGCGGATAACGTTCTGGCTGCGGAACGTGAGGTTGCCCTTCGTCAGCGGATAGGCCGTGAAATGCTCGCAGTAAGGGCCGAAGTCGCGCAGGTCGAGGTTCGACAGCCAGAGCGTGATGTTCTGGTTGTCGATGTTGTCCAACGCCCCCTCCCAGCGCAGTTTCGCCGAGCCCGTTTTCTGCATGCGGGCATCCACCGTGAGCTTGTTGTGTTTCGACGGGTCGAAATCGCGGCTGTGCATGCCGATCTGCGAGACGGTGTATTCGAACGGGCGGTGCAGCGTCAGGTCGCGCACCGTCACGCTGCCCCGGGCTATCTCCAGGTCGGCGATCCTGAGCGTCGGTGTGACGTCCCCGGGGGCGTCCGGAGCCGTTGCCCGATCCTGTGCCGCGTCGTCCGTTGCACCGCTTTCGGATATTCTCCCGGCTGCCTGTGTTCCTGCCGTGCTGCCCGTGGGTTTCATCAGCGCCGAGAAATTGTCGCCTTCGGGCGTCATTTCGAACAGCGCCGAGACCCCGGCGGCATAGATTCGGTCGAAACGAAAACGCATCGACCCCATGTCGCCCTCGGCGAGCTTCATGCCCAGCGTATCCACGCCCACCACGGGCCGCTGCTGGCGGTCGCGCAGGGCGAAACCCGCCAGCGAGGCCGTACCTTCGGTGCGCAGCGACAGCAGGTGCTCGGTATTGCCCCGCAGCCGTATGTCGGCCGAAAGCCGTCCGTCCACCGCCGCGACGTCGAGCGCCTGCCGGAAGTAGGGCAGCGTCCCGGCCAGTGCGAAGTCCTGCAGGCGGATGCCGATGTCGAATTCCGACGTCGCGATGTTGTACCCCACGTCGGTCGAGAGCGAACCTCCCTCTGCGAAGTTCAGGACGGCGCCCACGTCGGTCTTCTCGCCCGAGAAATAGACGCCCGGGATGTGCAGGTTGATGTCCTTCATGCCCCACGTGGCGTCGAGCAGCAGGTCTTTGTAAAACACCTGCCCGTTGCGGATCGAGATGTCGTAGATGCCTATTTCCCACGGCTTCGACGGCTTTTCGGGCGTTGCGGCCGCCAGGATCGTGTCTCCCGCGAAATGTGCCAGGATGTCGTCGAAACTGAACGAGTTGCCCCGCTGGTAGACCTTTATGCCGGGCGCCGCGAACGAGAGCTTCTTGACGACCACGCGGTTGGACAGCAGGGGCCACAGCCGCATGCGCATGTCGAAACTGTCGAGCCGGAAGAAGGTCGTCGAGTCGTCCGCCCCGCCGATGCGCAGGTCGCCGATGCGCAGGCGCCCCGTGAATATGTTGAACTTCAGCCGTTCCATGCGGATCGAGCGGCCTAACAGTTCGCGGTCGTGTTTCTCGATGTAATTTTTTGCCAACGGCGCTATGGATACCGCCACGGCAAGCACAATCACGGCGATCACGGCCGTGACGATCGATGTGATTTTAATCCACTTTTTCATGAGGCGTTTATTTATGCCGGGTCGCAGCCCTGCCGCCGGGCATTCCGTGCGGCGTTGCTATTTCGTTGCGGTTATCTCTTCGAACAGGTGTCCGAAATCCTCTCCCGGTGCGGGCATGTATACTGCGAATCCCAGTGCCTGCGCCGCTTCGACGTTCTTCTGCCCGTCGTCGATGAAGAGCGTTTGTGCGGGGATGATGCCGCTGTCGGCGATCACCTTGCGGAAAATCGCCTCCGAGGGTTTCAGCTCGCGCAGTTCGTAGGAGAGGTATACCTTGTCGAAATAGTCGTCCATCGTGTGCCCGTCGGCCGTGAATTCGCCGCGGATGACCTCCATCGACGCCGGGTTGTTGTTCGACAACACGTAGGTGCGGATCCCCGCCCCGCGCAGCCGTTCCACCTGGCGCAGTTTCCAGACCGGAACCCCCGCCAGGAACGCGCCGTATGCCCCTGCGATCTGGGCGTCGGTGACGTCGTACCGCCCGTCGAGCTTCCGCATCGCGTCGCATGCCTCGTGGAACGACAGGTCGCCCCGTTCCAGCCGTCCGATCATCTCGGCGGGATAGCAGGGGTTTATCAGGTCGGCGACCCGGTTCATGCCGAGCTGCCTGAATGCCGCTGTGCAGCGGTCTATGTCGAGGTCTACGAGGACGCCCCCGAGGTCGAAAATTACATTTTTAATATTTTTCATAGTCATCTATATGTCTTGTCCGTGCGCCGCGTTCCCGGAGTGTGGCTCCGCCGTACTGCTTCCTGCCTCTCCCCGGCGGCACAGCCCGGCGCCGTGCGTGTTTTACCCGGCAGGACGGGATCCGTCCTGCGGTGGCCGGCTGCGCCGTCCCGCCTTATTTCTGGAACTTCATCGTGAAACGCCGTACCGGACGCAGCACCCACATCGGCAATACCTTGCAAAAGGGGATCCAGGCGCGGTTCCACCAGTCGGGTACGATGCACCGCCTGCCCCTCCACAACGCCTTCAGCCCCCTGCGCGCACAACTGTCGGGGGTGATGAGCACGCCCAGTTTGCAGCCGATGCGCTGCCAGTAGGGTGTCAGCCCGTAGAGGTCTGTCGCCACGCCTGCCGGGCATACCGCCGTGACGCGGATGCCCCGTTCTCGCACCTCCTTGGCGAATGCCACGGAAAACGAACGCATGTAGGCTTTCGAGGCGCTGTATAGCGCCAGCCCCGGGAACGGCATCCATAGCGAGTAGGACGACATGTTGAGGATGTGCCCCCGTACGCCGCGGCGTACCATGTCCGCGGCGAAGAGGCGGCATAGCTGCGTGACGGTCAGGTCGTGCAGCAGGATGATGCGCTCGATGCGCTCCGCCGGCGTGGCGAGGATGTCGCAGAACGAGAATATCCCGGCGTTGTTGATCACCACGTCGACCCCGATCCCCTCGGCTGCCATGCGGTCGTACAGCTCCTGTGCCGCCCCGACCCGCGCCAGATCTATCGCAATCACCCGCACGTCGGGCATCGCGGCCTCCGTTGCCCTGCTGCCGTCTCCCTTTCCGCTGCCGACGCTTTGTTCCGTACTGCCGGCTGCGCACGCCCCGTTCCCGTCCGTCCCGGCCCCGGGTTCCCCCGTAGCCTGGGCAATTCCCGCCGCCGGTTCGCGCCCCGCCGCCCCGCTTCCGTTTGCGGATGCCGTAACTTCCAGTCCTTCCGTAATTTCCAGTCCTTTCGCGGCTTCCGGCCCTTCCACGGCCTCCGGTCTTTCCTCGGCTGCTTTTCGCCCGGCCGGCCGGGCATTCCGTATCTCTTCCGCCACGGTTTCGAGCGGTGCGCGGTTGTTGCCCGCGATCACCAGCCGGTAGCCCAGCGCTGCCAGCCGCAGGGCGTAGCAGCGCCCGATGCCCGACCCGGCGCCCGTCACCAGCGCCCATGCGCTGCCCGGCGCCACTGCGCCGCGTTCCATCCGGCGGCCCTGCGGTTCGGCCGTGCCGTCCTGCGAACCCACAGGGGTGCAGGGGGTTGTCTCGGCCTTATCCCCGCGTTCCCTGTGCCCGGTCTCGGCCGCGTGCTCCCTGCACCCGGCCTTGTCTCCGAGGTTCCGGTATCCGGCCGGCGTCCCGCCTTGTGCCGCGGCCCCGGCCGTTTCGCTGTTCCGTTTACGCTTCTCCATGTGTTCCATGCTTACGGCAGCTTGGCCAGTTCTTCCTGTATCCTGCGCGGCAGCCCGTCGCAATGCTTGCAGCATTTCATGTCCACCGAGTACATCCGCGCGATGCAGTAGTTGCGGTGGTCGCAGCCGCTGCGTGTCGAAGCGTCGCCCTCGCGGAGCTTGTTGACGAACGCCGGGTCGTTGACCAGCGCCCGGGCCATCTGCACCAGTTCGAACCCTGCGTCCAGCGCCTTGTCGATCCCTTCGCGGCTCACCAGCCCGCCGACATATACCAGCGGGCATTTCAGCTCGGCGCGGAATTTCTTGGCGTCTTCCAGGAAATAGCACTCCTCGAAGGGGAACTGCCGGATCATGAAGGGCCCGCACCAGCGGATGAAATAGCGCAGCCACAGGGGCGAGTAGTAGCTCATCGTGTAGATCGGGATCAGCCCCCGCATCACGGCCATCGGGGCCTTGGACACGAACCCGCCCGAAAGCACGATGCCGTCCACGCCGAAGCGTTCGATCTCGCGGGCTATGGCGATGCTTTCGGGAATCTCGATGCCGCCCCTGAACCCGTCGTACATATTGTGCTTCACCAATACGGCCGTCCCCGTTTTCGCCGCGGCCTCCATCACTTCTGTGAGGCACATCCGCATGAAGCGCATTCTGTTTTCCAACGTCCCGCCGTACTCGTCCTTCCGGTGATTGGTGTAGGGCGAGAGGAACTGCGAGATCAGGTAGCCGTGCCCGGCATGTACCTCCACCGAGTCGAACCCCGCGTCGTGCGCGGTGTGGACGGCCTTCCCGAAATCCCGTGCCACCTGCGCGATCTCGTCCTTGCGCATACCCCGCACGGGGGTGTAGGCATAGAGGTTGAACCCCGTCGATGCGCCGATCGGGATCTGCCCGGCGGTCGTCAAATGGGTCATGTTGCCGCAATGCCCGATCTGGATGCCGGCCGCCGCGCCTTCGCGGTGTACGGCGTCGGTTATCCCGCGCAGCCCGGGCACGATCTCTGGGCGCAGCCACAACTGCTTGTCGAACGACAGTCCGCTGCGGCATACCGCGGCATAGGCCAGCGTGGTCATCCCCACGCCGCCGCGTGCCACCGAAACGTGGTACTCCTTGAGCTGCTCCGTGGGGCCGAAATGGCGCCCCATCGACTCGAACGCCGCCGAACGTACCGTGCGGTTGCGCAGTGTCACGGGGCCTAATTTATAAGGGGTGAACAGTGATGACATTTTCCGGTAGGTTAATAGATGAAAGGTATGATCTTTTTTCGTTTCAGCGCCGTGAATTCCTCCCCGAACTCCTGTGCGTAACGCTTGTAGAGCGATGCTGCGCGGGGTGCGAGGTTGGCGAACGTCCACCAGGCGAATACCGCCCCGGCCCACGACCACGAAGCCACGGCGAAGCCCGTCCATTCGAGCAGTTCGCCGAAATAGTTGGCCGACGAGACGTATCGGAACATCCCCCCGCGGGGAATGTAGTGGCGCGTGTCGCCCGGCTTGCGCAGGTTGCGGATGATATGGTCGGAATGGAGGTTTACGGCCATCCCCGCCAGGAACAGGGCTCCCCCAATGTAAATGTAGGGCTTTGCGAACCAGTCGGCGTAATAGCTTTCGGGCGAGACGTAGAAGATCCACCCGCCCTGCATCAGCGCGTTGAGCGTGTTGAACGCCATGCCCATCACGACGATCCCCAGCGGCATCTTCGACTCTCCGCGCAGCAGCAGCGGGAAGATGAAGGCGCGCTGCAGGTAGTGCGCCTGGAACAGCACGAAGAGCGCCATGGGCCCGGCCTCCCATGTCCGCCCGGACATGAGCCAGAGCACGCACATTGCGATGAACACGGGGGACTCCATCACGACCCAGCCCACCTTGTTGGGTACCGGGGGGCCGTATTTCGGGTTGAACAGATAGCCGTACCCGGCTTCGAAAAAGTGCAGGGCGACGTAAACCCCGGCGGCCAGCACGGCCATGACGATCAGGAAGATATTGAATGTTTCTGCCATTTGTCTGCGGTTGGATAAAAACGTCGTAAAGTTACAAAACAAATCGGTATAATGAAAATCGCATCCGCCTCCCCGCCGGTTGTTTTTCTCCTTTCCGGGCACACGGTTGTCTTATTGGTCGCAGCATCTGTCCTGCCGGTCGGATTTTCCCGATGCGGCCGGGTTCCCATCCCCGCTTTGGGCCCTTACCTGTCTCCCCGGCTTGCCGCCCGCTCAGCCTGCCGCTTACCGGCCTGTGCCCCGGCCTGTGTGAAAACCCGCATCCGCCTTCCCGTCCTCCGCCCGCCTTGTGTCTACTGCTTCCTCTCTCTGTTTTCCCCGCCCGGCCTGCGCCCCGGCCTGCATGAAAGCCCGCATCCCGATAAAAAAACGACGGCCCCCACGATTGTGGAAGCCGTCTGTCCGACCCTTCGCAGCCCCGCAGGGCGCGAAATGCTTTGGCTGCGGGCGCCGGGGCGCCCGCTTTCCGGCATTCGTTCCAGGGTGCCGGAGCCCTCTCGTAAAAACCCCTGCCGAAGCAGGGGCGCCGGGACGGTGACCTGTGACGCTTCGGCGTCACGCCGTACGTACGGTCCGATATGGGAGTTGCCCGCTCCCGGCTGTCGCTCTGCCGTCCGGTGCCGGCGGCGCGACATGCCCTTCCCGGGTACGCCTGCCGCCGGACGGGGCATATTAGTGCGTAAAGACTTTTCCTTTCTGGTGTTCCTTGTTCTCGTACTTGATGCGCGAGGTAGTGGGGTACTCCAGCTGCTCGAACTCGGCGATGGCATTGCGGATGTCGCCCATCAGCATGTCGGCCATGTCGCGCGACATACCCTGGCGCACCACGATGCGCATTACGACCACGTCCTCGATGTTCTTGGGCATCGTATAGGCGGGAACCATCCAGCCGCTTTGCTGCAGTTTGGCCTGCAGGTCGAACAGCGTCCACTTGGCCTTCTTGTCGTACTCGGGATCCATCATCCAGATGAACAGCGGGTTGACGACCTCCTCCGAATAGTTCTTGAAGCATTTCATCGTGCCGATCTGCTGGTGGCAGTACTTGGCGATGTCCATCGAGTTCTGCTGGATCTCCTTGTATCCCTCGAATCCCAGGCGGATGAAGTTGTAGTACTGGCCCAGTATCTGCGCTGCGGGGCGCGAGAAGTTGAGGCCGACCTGCGTGATGTTGGCGCCCAGGTAGTTGACCGAGAACGACATTTCGTCGGGCAGGTATTTCTTGTCTTTCCATACCACCCATCCCAGGCCGGGATATACCAGGCCGTACTTGTGGCCCGACGTGGAGATCGACAATACCCACTTGAGGCGGAAGTCCCACTTCTTCTCGGGTTTGAGGAACGGCAGGATGAAACCGCCCGACGCTGCGTCGACGTGGATCGGGATTTCATAGCCGGTCTTGGCGTTGTACTCGTCGAGCGCCTTGTCCAGCCCCTCGATGTCGTCGTCCAG
>OLWB01001147.1_pt1 | contig 25856 bp, 23 predicted proteins | sample 1673331 | NCBI WGS metagenome assembly OLWB01 (sample SAMEA3178943, study PRJEB25190) | human gut metagenome | biome: human gut; feature: human-associated habitat; material: faeces | place: Austria | collected 2013
TCTTCTTAGTTCAGGTATACGAACATTTTGGTGATGAGAAATATCTTGATGCTGCCAGAAAAGCAGCAGATTACATCGCAAAAGATGCTTTACCAGCAAAGAATGGTGGAAAATATTGGAAACTACTTGACCTTTCACTTATTGGCTTTGAAAAAGAAACAACATTTCCGGGCTTTTCGCATGGAACAGCAGGAACAGCTTGGATATTTGCAATAATATATAAGGCAACAAAAGATGAAAGATATCTTGAGCTTGCAAGAGAGGGTGCAAAATATCTTGAGGGTATTGCAGTTGGTGATGAAGAGGCAGCACTTATTCCGTATCAGGATCATCCGGTAACGGGTCCGACAAATGATAAGTTTTATCTAGGTACATGCCATGGTCCGGCAGGACACACATTATTATTCAGAATTCTCTACGAAATAACAGGAGAAGAAGAATATAAGGATTGGATGATTAGAATATCAAGAGGAACGATAAGAGCAGGAGCACCTGAAAGATTTTCATGGGGATTTTGGAATGCACAGTGCCAGTGCTGTGGAACAGCCGGTATTCTTGAGCATTTTGTACATATGTATGAATTTACAGGCGAAAAGGAATTCTTAGATTATGCCAGAAGAACAGCAAGAGTTCTGATATCTGATTCATCTGTATCAGATGAAGAACCTGATAAAAGAAAATGGTATGGAGCATGGACTAGAACAATTCCTGATAAAGTTGTCAGCTATGCAGGTCTCTATGTTGGTTCAGCAGGATGTGCATCAGCCTTACTCAGCTTATATGCAGTAGATAAAGCTATTAAATTGACACAGTTATTTGAATATGCGCATTTTGATTCGTAGGAGGTATGTAAAATGAGTGAAAATATAGTATATAAATCAATTGCAGAGCTTGTTGGAAACACACCATTAGTTGAAATAGGTAATTACAATAAGAAGAATAATCCCAATGCGACTATTCTTGCTAAACTTGAATATTTCAATCCATCAGGTTCAGTTAAGGATCGTGCAGCAATTGCAATGATTCTTGAAGCTGAAAAGGCGGGAAGAATTAAACCAGGCGATACAATTATCGACTTTACAAGCGGAAACACAGGTATTGCACTTGCAGCATATGCAAATGCACTTGGATATAAATTTGCGGTTGTATTACAGCCGGGAGTGTCTGAGGAAAGGACACAGATTCTTAAGGCTTATGGTGCTATTTTTCTGGAATTTAAAGATATTCCGGGAGTTGTTGAACTCATACAGAGTGAGGGACTTGTATTTGAAAAATTCTATGCACTTATTCAGAAGTATGCAGATGAGCATGGTTATTACTACATAAATCAGGGAAGAAATCCTGAGAATCCATTAGCTCATTATAGAACTACAGGTCCGGAGATATGGGAGGCAACAGGCGGAAAAGTAGATTATCTGGTAGTTCTTGCAGGAACAGGTGGTTCTATTGTTGGTATTGGAAAATATCTTAAAGAAAAGAATAAGGATCTGAAAATAATTGGTGTCCAGCCGGCAAAGGAATCTTTGAAAGATGCAAAACATCCTGAAAAGAATACAATTGATGGCGTTTTAGCATTTCATAATGTTCCTAAGGAAAAAGAAATATTATATTTTAAAGAATTTGATGTAACATATGATGAATGTCTTGAAGTCAACGCAGATGATGCATATGAAACAGGAAGAGAATTAGTTAAGTCAGATGGAATCTTTCTTGGACAGTCAGCAGCGGCTGCAATCAACGCAGCATCAGTTATTGCTAACAGAGAAGAAGCAAAAGGAAAAACAATAGTTGCAATATGTGCTGATAATGCATTCAAATATTTATCAACAAATATATATAAGTAATCAAAAGTATTTCAGAGGTAAGATATATGAGTAAATTGACAGAAAAACAGAATGTGGTAAAAGCACATAACATAGATGATAATAGCAGAGATTATAATCTGAAAGACATAGAGGCAGATGAAAGATTTACACAGACAACTAAGGAATTCTTTATAACAATGGTTGTATACATAGCTTTTGCAGCACTTATGATTGGAAATCTTCTATTATTAAATGGAAACAAGAGTCTGGTACTTGGCTTTCCACTTTGGATATTTAACGAAATAATAATTATTATTGGATTTGTAGCAGCAGTAATTATTCTGGCTACATATGTTTATAAGGATATGGATATCACACCAAATGGTGTCATCTATAAGACAGAAGAAAAGGAGGATAAGTAAATGGATATCAGTTCAACAAAAAGACTTATAATAATTTCGGTATTTGCAATATATACGGCAGCTTTACTTATCTATAGTATTGTTACAAGAAAGTCTATGAAAAATGGAAAAGGAGATTATCTTTCGAAATTTTACACAGGTGGCAGAAGTGGTGGAATAATCATAACCGCAATGATGGTTTCAGCAGGAGTTGCAGGAGCTGGTGTATTTATGGGAGTTCCAGGCTTTACCTATACATTCGGTGCTACATGGATGGTTTGCTGTTTCTTTTCGATAGGTTCCAATCTTATGGTGCTTGGATTACTTGGTAAAAGAGTTGGTATCGTAGCCAGAAGAACAAATTCTAAAACATTTATCGAATTGTTTATGAATAGATACAATCATAGCAAGATTTTAGGCCTTATCTGTGGAATAGCAACATTATTTTTCCTTGGAGGTTTTGCTGTTTCTACAATTACAGGTGGTGGAAGAATATTCCAGATACTTACGGGACAGGATTATAGAATTGGTCTTGCGATATTTACGGCTTTAGTTATACTTGCAGCACTTACAGGCGGTATCAAAGGCATAGCCAGTGCAATGGTTATACAGGGTATCATAATGACGATTTCGGTTCTTGTGTTATTTATCGCTGGTGTAAATAGTACAGGTCTGTCATATACAGAAACTATTCAGTCACTTATGGAGAACAATCCGAAATGGTTTCTGCCAGGTCCAAATGCATTGCAGACAACTATTTCATATGCAATCCTTTGGGGAATTACAACATTTACACTTCCGCATGTAACAATGACAGCACTTACATACAAAGATACAAAGACACTTCACAGAGCGATAAAGATTGGTACTGTTGTTGTGGCAATCTGGTTATTAGGATTAAATGGATTATGCTTTATTACAAAATATACATTCGCTGACGGAACTTTAGCAACAGCCGATTTGGCAATCCCTGCATTAGCTGTAAAAGTAATGCCTGCGTGGGCAGCAGGACTTGTACTTGCAGGTGTAAGTGGCGCTGTTCAGTCATCAATGGGTGGTATGGTTGTATCACTTGCAGGAACAGTTGTCAGTGATATATATAAGAACATATTTAATAAAGATGCGAAAACAGAGACGATTAAGAAACTCAATGTTGCGGCAATCATTGTTGTATCAATTGTTATTTTCTTATTAGCATGTAATCCACCACAGTTACTTGCTAAACTCATTACTTATTCAACAGGGGGTCTTACAGTAGTATTTTTCCATACAGTATTACTTGGATTATTCTGGAAACGTGCAAATGAATATGGTGCTGTTACAGGAATAATCAGTGGTATAGCGTTGTATGTATTGATAGATAAAGGAATTCTTCCAATCTCACTTGGTTTCAATGCATGTATAATGGCAACACTTTTAGCTACTTTAATTGCTGTTGTGGTAAGCTTTGTTACACCAAAGACACCGTATGGAATTATTAAAACCTGGTTTGGTAAAGTTGAATATAACGATTGAGGTAGACTATATGAAGAAAATAGAAGTCAGGATATGGCTTCTATTTTTTTGTGCTATGGGAAAGGAAATAACTTGACAAAACACACCAGCCTATGTATTATGATAAAAACTCAATGAGGTTTACATAAAATGACAACAGATGCAATTTACAGGGAAACTAAGGCAAAGCTTGAAGCAATAAAATCAGAGGGCTGCATGGCGGTCGAAATGGAGCTTGCAGGTGTACAGGCTGTATGCGATTACTATGGCTGGAACTTGTATGATTTTCTGGTGACCGGAGATGTTCTTGATAAGGCAGTTTACGATATCTCAGGTCTTGCAAATGCTAATCATAATATGGATAAATTATATATTGCCATTGAGATGCAAGGAGAATTTAAGGTACTTGATAAAATAGTGTTATGGCAGTAGAATTATAAATAAATTTATTAACATAGTGGATATAGAATCAGAGAGGAACATATGAATACAAGAAATATAATGGTTATTGTTAAGGGTGAGGTAAAGACATCTGAAATAATATCGTGTAAATATAATTATGAGAGTAAGAAATGGGAAGTAACATTTAAAAATAATAAGAAATATACATATGCATATCAGAATGTAGAAATGTTGTCTAATCCAACGAATATAAATCATAATATGTATAGCATTAGTAAAGATGGAAGGCCTCTTTATAATATTGAATATATATGTGAATTTATATCTAAAAATCATGGTGTGTACTGGCATATTTGTTATACTAATGGTTATGAAGTAGATTATAGAAAAAATGAGTTAAATATTCTTAGTTCGTGTCTTATTCAAAAAGAGACAAAGAATGTATTTGAATATCTAAAAGAGATTTCAGAACTGAGTAACCTTAGAAATGAAGAAACGGACGAAAAATTGTTGCCAAAGAAATATAGTAAAATTAATTTTGTAGGTAATGATGTAGCTTTGGCAAAGTATTTGAATCCTGATTCATTACAAAATACGAGAAATAAGGGCGGTTATATACCGATTTTTCCGTTTGGGTGTAATAATAGTCAGTATAAGGCTGTTAAAAATGCTATGGAGAATCAGATTAGTGTTATTCAAGGACCACCGGGAACTGGAAAGACACAGACCATATTAAATATAATTGCTAATATATTAATGCAAGGTAAGAGTTTACAGATTGTATCAAATAATAATTCTGCTACTGAAAATGTATACGAGAAATTATCTTCTTCAAAATATAATTTGGGTTTTGTCGTTGCAACATTAGGTAATTCAGAGAATAAGAAGAAATTTATTGAGAATCAGAATACGGAATATCCTGATTTTTCAACATGGATAATACAGGATAATTCATATGAAATAAGCAGAGATGTAGATGAAAAATCAGTGCAGTTGAAGAAAGTGTTTGACAATCAGGAGAAATTAGCAGCTTTAAGGCAGGAGTTGTCACAGTTAGATACAGAATATGAATATTTTAAGGAATACGTTAATGAGTCAGATGTTAATACGGATATAATAATATCTAAAAAGAAACTATCATCAAAAGAATGTATGAATTTATGGATTGAATGTCAGTCTATATCTGAGAATAATAGAAAAATAGGATTATTATTCAGATTAAGAGCCTATCTGAAGTATGGTATAATGAAAAACTTCTATAAACAGGATATTTCAAAGATAATTACTACCTTTCAGAATATATATTATCGTACAAAACGTATGGAAGTAGCAGATGAAATTTCAAATATTGAAAATTATCTGAATGGTGTTAGTAAAAATCTGACTAATGAGTTGTGCGAAATATCTATGGAAGTATTGAAAGATAAATTAGCAAGAAAATATAATACAAATAGTGCAAGAACGCAATTCAATGAAGAAGATTTATGGAAAAATTCAGATGCAGTATTAAAAGAATATCCTGTTATATTAAGTACGACTTTTTCATCAAGAAATAGTTTGAATACTAATGTGGTATATGATTATATTATTATGGACGAGGCATCGCAAGTTGATATTGCAACAGGCGCATTGGCACTTTCATGTGCAAAAAATGTTGTTATTGTCGGTGATACGAAACAGCTTTCTAATGTAGTTAAAGATGAAGATAAAACCAGGGCAAAAGCTATATTTGATAAATTCAATATAAATGATGGTTATATGTTTACAAAAAGTTTTCTGCAATCTGTCTTAGAAATCATACCAAATGTTACGCAAACACTATTAAGAGAACATTATAGATGTCATCCTAAGATAATTAATTTTTGTAATCAGAAATTTTATCATGGGGAATTGATTATAATGACAGAAGATAAAGGAGAAGAGGATGTTTTAGCTGTGACGAAAACTGCCAGAGGAAATCATGAACGTAATCGTTATAGCCAGAGACAGGTAGATGTTATCAAAGAAGAAGTTATACCTAAATATGAGCTTAATCCTGAAGAAACAGGAATTATTGCACCATATAATAATCAGGTAGAGGCATTGAATAAAGAAGTTAGCAATTTTGAGGCAGCGACAGTACATAAGTTTCAGGGCAGGGAAAAAGATAACATTATAATATCTACAGTTGATGATGTAATATCTGATTTTGCTGATGACCCATATCTTATTAATGTGGCAGTATCAAGGGCAAAGAAAAAGTTAATATTAGTAGTAACCGGAAATGAACTGCCTAAAGAACGCAATATAACAGATTTAGTAGAGTACATACAATATAATAATTTTGAAGTATCAGACAGTAAGATATATTCGGTATTTGATTATCTTTACAAACAGTATACTAAGGAGAGAGAAGCATATTTACAGAAATATAAGAAAATATCGGAATTCAATTCAGAAAATTTGATGTATAAATTAATTAAGGATATCCTTAGTGAAGATAAATACGCAGCTTTAGATGTAGTTTGTCATTTTTCTTTAAATATGCTAATTAAGAATCCAGAATTTCTAAATGAACAGGAATGTAAGTATGCCATGAATCCGAATACCCATTTAGATTTTCTGATATATAACAGAATTAGTAAGAAACCTGTTTTAGCAATTGAAGTTGATGGATATGAGTATCATAAAAAAGGAACTGTACAAGCATCAAGAGATATTTTAAAGAATCATATAATGGAGTTATATGCAATAAAGTTACTCAGATTTATGACAAATGGCAGTGGCGAAAAACAAAAGATTATTGAAACATTGGAAGAATTATTAAAATAACCGAAAGGAACCCCTATGGAATACATACACGTTAATCATCTATTTGCCCCGGTATTTAATGCCGATTCAGAGATTTTAATATTAGGTTCATTTCCGTCTGTGAAATCAAGAGAGCAGAATTTCTATTATGGTCATCCACAGAACCGGTTCTGGAAGCTTTTGCCAAGAATCTATGGTAAAATGGACATAAAACTTGAGACAATAGATGAGAAGAAAGAATTTCTTTTAGAAAATCATATTGCATTATGGGATGTAATTAAGTCCTGTGATATAAAAGGCTCGTCAGACAGCTCGATAAGAAATATAGAAGTGAACAATTTAGATATAATTATCAAGAACTCAAATATTAATAAAATAATTTTAAATGGTGGAAAAGCATACGAATTATATACAAGATTCTTTGGCGATAAAAATATGCCTTCCGCTGTTAAATTGCCATCAACAAGTCCTGCAAATGCGGCTTGGACGATGGAGAAACTAGAGTCTGTCTGGAAACCTGAACTTCTTATGAAAACCAAATACCACTTATGATAAGTCATAAAGCATTTATAAAAAGAATTAAGGAAATTAATTAATGGACGATGCTTTTATGAGTAGGGTTTTTGAAGATGATATTGAATGTACAGAACTTCTTTTACATATAATAATGGATAATCCATATTAAAAACAGGACAAAAAATTGAAGATTTACCGGATGTATATATAATTTTTATTACTGAAAATGATGTAATCGGAGAAAATAAGCCGATATATCATATTGACAGAGTAATAAAGAAAATAGGGCGTATATTTAATGATGAATCTCATATTATTTATGTAAATGGTTCATATATAGATGAATCACCTTTAGGATATCTTATGCAAGATATGTTCTGAACTTTCGATTGAAGAAGTTAAGAAATTAGCAGAAACCCAATTAGCTTATAAGTAATGCATATAAGAGTGATAAAAGGACAGTTATGATTTTATATAACTGTCCTTTTACTGTAATTTCTAACAAACTGTGAATTATTTACATACACCTGCATCTGATTGTGACAAAAACTTCTTATATGTCATATCCATTCCAATTGCTCCAAGCGGTGCAGTAATAAGGATTGCCAAAACAGCAACGGATAAAACAATCTGTCCGCAAGGAAGTCCAAGAGCCAGAGGCACAGAACCGATGGCAGCCTGAACAGTTGCTTTAGGCATATATGCGATTACACAGAATAATCGTTCCTTTAGTGTAAGTTCAGTACCTAGCAGGCATATAGAGACACCGATTGAACGGAAAATCAACGCAATAAAAATCATTAGAATTGCAGCAATTCCGGCATCGAGTGTATATCTGATATTTACGGCAGCACCAACAAGAACGAATAAGATTACTTCGGCAGCAATCCAGAGTTTACCGAATTTTTCAGAGAGACGTTTTGAAACTGCGTCTATACTTTTGATTTTGATAACACAGGCCATACTTATGACAGCAAGAAGTCCGGATACGGAGATTGTACCTTTAAGCCACGTTTCAATTGACATAAGTAGAAATGAAAAACCAAGTATAATTATGACTTTCATACTGTTTCTTACAAGATGTTTATAAGCATATGCTGTTTCAAAGAATATACTTAAGATGAAGCCTGTAATTGCACCGAGCAGTATTCCGAGAATTATTGAAACAGGAATATTAAGAAAGTCACTAATATGTGCGTGACCGCCCTGTGCCATACTTACAAATGTTGAGAATAGAACGATTACGAAAATGTCATCACAAGATGCACCTGCCATAATTAATTGAGGTATACTCTTATCCGTTCCATATTTTGAATCAATAAGCTGGACCATTCTTGGGATTACGACCGCAGGAGAGACAGCACCTAAAACAGCACCCATAACAGCAGCCTCAATTCTTGCTACACCCAGAATATATGGTGCAAATATGAAAAATGCAAGAATTTCAAAGCTTGCAGGCACAAAAGACATCATAATTGCCGGTCTGCCGACTTTTTTTAAATCACTTAGATTAAGTGATAATCCGGCTTTAAGTAGAATTATAATTAAAGCTATCTGGCGTAATTCTGAAGAAATTGAGAGAATTGACGGGTCGAGCAGGTCAAGGACATATGGACCTAATACAATTCCTGTGACTAACATTCCTATAATACGTGGTAATTTCAGACATTGACAGATAGCTGCCATAGATAGTCCGATTAAGAAAATAAATGCAAGCGATGTTAACATATAGACCTCTTTTCTAAATACTAATTTTAATATAATATGGATACAAACCTGATGACATAAGAAAGTATATTGCTTTGCGACATTTTCACTATACATCAAAAAAGCTGATGATATCTGTAAATTAATAATAAAATTAATTACAGAAGTCATCAGCTAATAAGCGGTTCTGGTTATCCAAGGGAGAACTTCATTCCCAAGTGGTATTATATATTAGACTTAAGATTTTGTAAAGATATATCTTTAAGTCTATGAAATTCCTAAAATGAAATTTAATTTTTAAGTCTATAATATATAAGCCTATAAAATAATTGAGAAAATAATATATGTAATGTATAATTTTACATATAATAACAAGATAAGTATTTTTAAAAATCACACCTGATAAATGTAAAGAATATATAAGAAATTAAAGGAGGATAAGTTAATCTTATGACAGAAAATGTATAGGATTATACGGAAATATTTATGCTTACAAGAGAAGATGTATTAAATTATGGATTATCATTTCCAGGAACATATAAAGAAGCTCCATTTCATGACCAGAACTGGCAGCTTGTACGTGTTACAGACAATAAAAAGGCTTTCTTATGGACATATGAAAGAAATGGATATCTTAATCTGAATGTGAAAGTGGACCCTGAGTGGAGAGATTTTTTTAGAAATGCATATGAAAGTGTTATTCCGGGTTATCATCTTAACAAGGAACATTGGAATACGATAATAATCGATGGAACAATACCTGATGGTGAAATTAAGAAAATGATTGAGGAAAGCTACAGAATAATAACAGACAGTCCGACTAAGAGAATCTACGAGGCAGTCAAAAAGATTCCTAAGGGCAAAGTAGCAACATATGGTCAGATTGCTAAAATGGCAGGAAATGAAAGAATGTCAAGAGCAGTTGGAAATGCATTACATAAAAACCCAGAACCTGATAAGATTCCCTGCTATAAAGTAGTAAATTCCAAGGGAGAATTAGCAAGTGAATTTGTGTTTGGAGGAAGAGATGTTCAGGCAAAACTCTTAGAAGCAGATGGGATTGAAGTTGTGAATAATAAAGTAGATTTGAATAAATACGGTATGAAGTAATATAGCATATAAAATGAATATAGTATGAAATGATATGTCATATAAAATACGATATATATTGGATAAAGGAATATTGTCAAGCTAAATTATAAGGCATATATTTCGATTTTATAAGCGAGGACAGAAAAGAAAAATGAAATTTAAAGAGATATTTAAGTTTATAAAAAAAGAAGTAGTGCTTGTAATTGCCATAAGTCTCGCAATTATATCAGCTATAATAGTTCCACCCTCTAAAAAATATATGGATTATATAGATTTCAGAACACTTGCAATTTTATTTTGTCTGATGACGGTTACAGCAGGCCTTAAGAGACAAGAAGTGTTTGAGAAAATGGGACAAATTCTGTTATTAAAGACCAGAAATCTGTTTCAATTAATTTTAGTTCTTATTACGCTATGCTTTTTTAGTGGAATGATAATTACAAATGATGTGGCATTAATTACATTTGTACCATTTACATTTGTGGTATTCAATATGTTAAGAGAGGAACAGAGAAAGAAATTAATTCTGCCTGTGATATGCATACAGACAATTGCAGCTAATATGGGAAGTATGCTGACACCGTTAGGTAATCCACAAAACCTGTATCTGTATGGTAAAAGTGGTATGTCACTAGGAAGATTTTGCCTGATAATGCTGCCGTATACAGTTGTGTCACTTGCTTTAATTATTCTGTGGACAGCATTTATAAGCCGTAAGGTCGATAGAAAAATCGAAAAAGACTGGATAAAAATTGAAAATGTAAATGGTGATAAAAAGATAATAGTAATGCATTTTCTAATGTTTATATTGTGTCTCTTAGTGGTTTTAAGAATAATTGATTATAAATACATATTTGTAATTACCTTACTTGCAAATATTATTTTTGACAGAAAAACACTCAAAAATGTTGATTACTCATTGCTGTTTACGTTCATAGGTTTTTTTATATTTGTGGGAAATATAAGAAGTATTACCGCATTTTCAAATTGGATTAACGAAATTATCAATGGAAATGAAATTATGGTTGCAGTACTTTCAAGCCAGATAATAAGTAACGTTCCAACAGCCCTGTTATTATCAGGTTTTACCGATAAAATCAGGCTGTTAGTAATAGGAACTAATATAGGTGGATTAGGAACATTAATTGCCTCAATGGCAAGTCTTATTTCATATCGACAAATTGTCAGAGAACTTCCGGGACGTAAGGGAGAATATTTTAAGCTTTTTACCATTGCAAATATAGTTTTTCTTATAATTATGTTTATGGTAAGAGTGATCACATAGTAAAATCTTTTTATTAACGAAATTTTGTATTTAATTATCAGATTTATGATTATGCAAGGGACTATGTCTATGAAATATCCTTTCATATTCCTTAATCGGGTGTGATTAAATACCGCCCTATGCAAAGTTTATTACGGTGCAGTAAATCAAACGCGCTTCGCTTGAACGGTGATTTATTGCACCGGCTTTTGCATATGGCGGCATATAACTCACACGCACGATACGTCATAAATCAAGGATATTTCATAGACATAGTTCCTTGCATTAATATTTTACCTGATATATGAATACAAAATTTAAGTTATTAAGAAAGATTTTACATAAATTATTCATAGAATTTACCTAAATAAGATAGTGAATTTTACCTGTACAACATATATTTTAATTATGAAATAAAAGATGTCTAGTATATCGCATATATTTAGATTAAGAAAGCGAATAGTATATCGCATAATTAAAATATGTGTCATAAATCAGGAGGCGGTACAGATGAAATTCCTATGGAATTATTACAGAAAAAAAGAGTGGAGTAGAAATAAAAAGGTTATGGCTTTTGTGCTATTAAATATTCTGTGTTGCGGAATAATTGGCTTTGGATTCTGGACAATTATCAGTCAGATAGCACTTAAAACCATAACCTGGTTAGTTGTATTTGTGGGATATTCAGCATTCTTTCCGGGATATCTTGGTGGAATCCTGACAGTCTACCGAATGGAATACTAAATTTATGTGTTTTTAGCCATATGATTGGCTCAAGAAATTAAAAACCTGGCTATAAAAGTATTAAATTTATGCATTCTTAGCCAAATGCTTTTTCATAAATCTTGCATATACTATGAAAATCAATGTACCTGTAAATATCCACGAAACTACATAGACATTCATAAGCATATCAAATGTTTTGTGTGCATTGAAGATAGTATATAACCATATAAGTCTGAATACTACAGTACCAAGGACTGTTATTATGGCAGGTTCTAAAGATTTACCCATACCTCTCAGTGCTGAGCTGCCAACCTCATAAGTAGCTGTAAGTCCTTCAAGTGTACCTACATGATGAAGCCTGATAAGTCCATAAGCGGCAACCGTAGGACTTATTGTATATATGCTAACGAAGAAGCCATCCCATATTAAGAAGATAACACTTAATATTTCTGTAAATGTGAAGCCATATAAGAGGCACAGACCGAAAATCTTATTACATCTCTTAACATTTCCTGCACCGTAATTCTGGCTGATAAATGTAACCGCAGCCTGTGCAAATGCAGACGATATATCATATGTAAAATATTCAAAATTTAATGCAAGTGATGAACCGGCAATTGCATCTGAACCAAACGAATTAATTCCTGATTGAATGAAAATATTTGAAATAGAGAATAAAGCACCCTGAATACCGGCTGGAATACCGATTGCAAGAATTTTTCCTAGATGTTCTTTATTTATTTCCATATCCTTGAAAATGAATTTGAATTCATTTTGTCTTGTGCATAAATAACGCATAACAAGAAATGCACTAATTATATTAGATACGACAGTTCCGATTGCCACACCTGAAACACCAAGATGAAATACGATAACTAATAAAAGGTTAAGAGCAACATTTACGACACCGGAAATAAGAAGATAATACATAGGCCGCCTTGTATCACCGACACTTCTTAGAATTGCCGAACCAAAATTATAAATAACCATAAATGGTATGCTGATAAAATATATTTCGATATAGAGCATTGCATCGTTTAAGATTTCACGTGGAGTACCTGAAGCTATCAGAATAGTTTTGGCAGTAATCATACCTATTACCATTAATACAAGTCCAAGAACCAATCCGAATGTAATTATTGTATGTACCATATCATGAATTTTTTCACGTTTGTTCTGACCTATAAGATTAGCTAAAGCAGCATTAGGTCCGACTGAAAGACCAACAATAAGGGTTACAAATATACCGACTATGGCGACACAGCTTCCAACTGCTGGAAGCGCGTTACTATTTGCAAATCTTCCAACAACCGCTACATCGGCTGAATTAAATAATTGCTGTAAAATACTGCTGAAAGCAAGAGGTAAAGCAAAAAGAATAAGCTTACCTGAAAGATTGCCATTTAGCATATCCATTTCTTTAGAATTGTTTGCCATAATAATCTCCATTTCTGAGCAACTTACTGCGAAGAGGAGATGAGAAATTCGCACAGGTGATTTCTCATCTGCCATAGAGCTATTTGCTTTTGTTCAGAAACAAATAGCCATGTGAAATAATCGTATTAGCATTATTTTCACATTAATCCTCATTCGTATAATATTAATATCATCTTATACCGATAAAATGTATAAGACTACTAATTTTTATAACTAATATTATATAATAATAAGCAGAAATATTTATGTCAATTGGAAATTGAAATGAATTGTATAAAAATTGAAGTGGATTGTATTAAAATTGAAATGAATTGTATAAAAACTGAAGTGGATTGTATTAAAATTAATAATATATTGACGTAAAATTGATACAACGTTAAAATTATATATATTTATATAACACATTTTAAATATAACAAGTATAAGCGGAATGGAGATAGAATATAAAATGGAAGAAAATAATAAAGAAGTATTAAATGCTATAAAAGAGGGAAATGCCAGATTTAATAGTAAGAAGAAAGAAGAGAACCTGAAAGCAGTTCCGGAGAAATTTGCTGGGAATTACAGCAAAGCAATGGATTATGAAGATGATTGCAGATATGATAAAGCAAGAGATATTTGTAAATGGATACTTAATGATGAAGAGGGTAAGGATATCGAGGCTGTAAAGATTATGTTAGCCAGAGTTTATCCGAAAGTTCTAGAGATGGATATTCAGGATAGCAATAGAAAATACCAGGAAGATGTAAGTGAATATTTTGAATTCTTAGACAACATTACAATGAATGATTTAATGCAGGAATATATAGTTGAGACGTTGGCAAGATTCTGTAATCTTATGGATAATGAATGGTATTGTCCTTTATTCAATGAATTTGTAAAGACAATTGATAGTAAGGGATACCTGAGTGAAGAATACAGAGATGTTTTAGATTCTGCATATGCTTCTTATGAATCGACAGAATATTTTGAGGATGGACATTTAGGAATAATTATGAAAAATGTTCTTAAATCAGGATATGAGAGACGATACGTTGTAGATTCAATTAAAAGTGAAGATAAAAAGAGAAAGATGGAGATAGAGATAAATACAAGCTTTTATAATCTCTGTCAGTACCTAAATGAACATAGCGAAGAAACAGAATATATTAAGGAAGAATATCCATATAGTTATAAGACAATTGAAGATGATATCAAGCTTATAAAGGAAGATAAATCTAGATACGAAGAAGATATTCTTACGCAGTTAGAGAAATATACAGCTAAAGACATTGACAGGGAAGCATTAAGAGAAGCTATGTATAAGGCATATGAATATATGATTAACAGCAGACCAAAGCCAACAGTTGTACATTCAGGTAAGACAACCTATTACAGGGATGGCAGAAAGGTTGGAAGAAATGACCTTTGCCCTTGTGGAAGCGGAAAGAAATATAAACAGTGCTGTGGCAAAGACATTTAACGTGAGATGTAGATAGTGTGAAAATCTATGTAAAATCCATATAAAAATTTATTTGATATGTTAATTTTTCACATGGCTATATGTAAATTAAATAGAAAGCAAACAGTCCATATGGCAAGCAGAAAATGAGGAAAATATGATAATTATAACAGTTGTAGATGATGATTATGGCTTATTATTTAATAACAGAAGAGTAAGTAAGGACAGGGTTCTCAGGGAAAAGATTAAGGAAATAACAAAAGGCTCAAAGTTATTTATGAATGAATATTCATATGGGCAGTTTAGTGAGGACGAGTTCAATAATATAGTTGTTGATGAAGATTTTCTTAACAAAGCAGGAGATGAAGATTTCTGTTTTGTGGAGAATGTGGATATTAAACCATATTTACAAGAAATTCATAGAATTATTTTGTTCAGATGGAACCGTATATATCCAAGTGATTTCAGATTTCCAAAGGAGATATTAGAAGATTTTAACAGAGAAGGAATATGTGAATTTGCCGGAAGCTCCCACGATAAGATAAGTCAGGACAACTATAAGGAGTCTGTAAGAAAAGTAAAGTCAGGTAAATTATTTACGGTTTATAACATTTGCTAGAAAGTATTTTATAAAAAATATAATTTTATAATTTGTTAAAGATAGATTTGACATAATGGAGAAGAAAATGATTAAGAAATATATTTCAAGATTAGTAGTAATTTTACTTACTGTTTTTATGTTGCTTGGTATAAGTGGCTGTGCAGAGACTGAAGATAGTGTATCAAAGCTCACAACCACTAGTATAAAAACATCAGAAGAGACAAATGAAAATGAAATAACTACAGAGTTGGATTCAGAGATTGGAGAGATTCAGAACCAGGAAGATAATGAGGAATTACCAGTCAGTCAGATTCCTGTAAATGTACAAAGTTCAAATGAAAATATCAGCTTATCTAATATTCCGGCATATACAGGTAATGCATATGTAGCAGTTAATAATAATAATCCTTATTTTACTGATGCAGATAAAAGCAGAACAGATGCATTTGAAACATATAGCGACCTTGACGGGGCAGGCAGATGTGGTGTGGCATATGCAAATATTTGTAAGGAAATAATGCCTACGGAGAAGAGAGGTAAAATCGGTTCAGTTAAGCCGACAGGCTGGCATACCGTCAAATATGATATAGTAGATGGAAAATATTTGTATAACAGATGTCATTTGATTGGATTTCAGTTAGCCGGTGAAAATGCCAATAATAAAAATCTTATTACAGGTACAAGATATCTTAATGTGACAGGAATGCTGCCATTTGAAAATATGGTAAGCGATTATGTTAAAGAAACAAACAATCATGTTTTATATAGAGTTACACCGGTTTTCGAAGGCAATAATTTGCTTGCTTCTGGTGTATTGATTGAAGCATATTCGGTAGAAGATGGTGGTGCAGGAATTACATTTTGTGTATATTGCTATAATGTACAGCCGGGAATTGATATTAATTATGCAAATGGAGACAGTAGTTTAGTTGCTGCACAGACTCAGACATCAGTTGCACAGACACCGGCACAGACAGAACCACCAACGACACAGCCACAGACACAACCACAGACACAACCACAGACACAACCACAGACACAACAACAGATTCAGACAGAGGTACCACAACAGAATGTAAGTGTAAATACATATATTATTAATACAAATACAGGTAAGTTTCATTATCCAAATTGCAGAAGTGTAAATCAGATGGCAGACAAGAATAAGCTTGAATATACTGGTACAAGAGATGAGGTAATTGCACAGGGATATGCTCCTTGTGGAAATTGTAAACCATAAGAGGTAGTCTGGAGTGATAAGAAATGAAAGCCAAAGCTGAAGAAAAGAGGTATGGTTATGAAGATTGGTGAAGCAAGAGGAATATATTCGGCACAATTAAATATTTACGGTGATAAGAAGGCAGAACTTGATAAAGAGCGAAAAGAATTAGCTAAGAAAATAAAAGCTACACCGGATGGCGCGAAAGTCTATGAAAATGAAGCTGCGAAACTAGAATTATCATATAATAAAGTATCTGATAAATATGATGAATATAGAGAATTTATGCAGCAGCTTATGGAAATGCATATGACTTATTCTAATGTTGAAAGTTCCAGACAACAGGGCGAAACGGCGAAGAAAATAGCTGAAGATGAGGCGAAAGTATTAGAAGTTGCCAGAAGAATTGCCCATGGCGATAAAGTACCACCAAATGATGAGAAGAAACTTATGGAATATAGTATGGAAATCTATATGGCATCGAAGAACTTAGCGATGCTAAGGAGCCAGAAAGATAGAAAAGAATATGATTCTCTGTGGGACGATGAAGATGAGAAAGCCCCTGAAAATGCTAATCCTGATGAAGTAGCAGATAATATGGAGCTGGGAATTGAAAAACCAGAGATAACAGAAATCGGAGACTTAATGTAAGTCTCCGATTTCTATGTTATTGATTTAATCCTAAGTTCTATGCAATATTATTGTTTAAATTCCGGTTTTATAATATTTTAAAGCAGCTTATTAACGGAAGCATATGCCAATTCCAAAAGCTTCCGGACCTGTATGGCATGCAAGACTTGCAGGAAGATTATCATAATATATTTCTTTATCAGGAAATGCCTCTTTAACAGTTGCCATCCATTCGTTAATCTGCTCCACGCTAAGATTTGAACCGGCTAAAGCAATCTTAGATTTGGACATATCATTTTCAGAAAAACGATTTTCAATATCACTTTTTATGGCATTAATCATAATAGATTTACATTTCTTGATATTACGTGCTTTTGCAAATGAATCTAAGGTATTCCCATTAATTGATAGAATTGGTTTGATATTCAGAACAGAGCCAATCATTGCAACGGCTGGAGTAATTCTTCCTCCTTTCTTAAGATATTCAAGAGTGCTTACAGTTACATAGATAACAGAATTCAGACCATCTTTATCTAGAATATCCTTGATTTCACTGGCTGATTTACCATTATCGGCTAACTCCTTTGCTTGAAGAACAGATTCCTTAAGAGTAACAGATAGTCTGTGGTTGTCTACAACAAACACCTTATTTTCATAATCTCTGGCTAATGACATAGCGACTTCACAAGATTTACTAAGGCCGCTGGACATAGGAATATATACAATTGAATCATATTTATCTTTTGAAAGTAATTTATTCCATAAGTCCATAATATCACCAGGAGATGGCTGGGAAGTTGAAACATTTTTATCAGAGTTGAGAAAATGATAGAATTCCTCGGCAGAAATATTTTTGTTCTCATAATAGATTTTGTCATCAATAATTACAGGCATAGGAATAAGATAGATACCGTATTTCTCCGCTTCCTGTTTTGAGATACCACTATTTGTGTCAGTTACTATTGCTATCTTCAATTAATCACCACTTTCTTAAATTAAATAGTTTAAATATATATGATGTTGGGGTTAAAAACCCTCGTGTTTGACCATGTTTGGCATAGAATAAAAAATATTTTCATCTCTAAGATAAATATGTAGAAAACACAAGTGTTACAGATTGTAACACTTAAAAATATATTTTGCAAGATATAATTGACTAACTGTGACATAAAAGAGAAAATTGTATCACAAAAATGAAAAATATGAGATAATAGAAATAATCATATAAAAAGAATTATTCAGATGCAAAATTGCAGATGTGAATTTCAAGTCGCCTGATTACAACAGGTCACAAATAAATGAGAATTAATGTTAAAACTGAATAAAAAGGAGAATAAAATGGAGAAGAACAGAGTAAGTCAGGCAAACATAATAGCTAAAGAATGTATTGTGTCTGCGTTGCTTAAATTAATATATGAGAAACCATTAACAACGATAACGATATCTGAACTGACGAAAAAGGCAGGGGTATCACGAATGACTTTCTATAGAAATTATGATTCTAAGGAAGAGGTATTCACAGGACATCTGGATGAAATATTTGAACATTACTGGAATAATGATAATGCAGATAAAGAGAATGGAATATATTATGATGTTGAACATATGAAGAGTTGCTTTGAATATATTTATCAGCATAAAGAGTTCTTAGAAGGATTGATTCAATGTGGAATGGGGCTGCTATTCCTGGATAAACTGACTTATTACATCAGTGAAAAGTGGAAAAAGTATGCAGATAAATACGAATTGACGGCATTTACGGGTTCGTTATATAATCTCTTCATATTGTGGATTTCTACAGGATACAAGGAAGATGTAGACAAGATGGCAAAAAAGATTGAGAAAATATACAGTTAATTAAAAATGAGATTAGTGAAACATGTTTTTGATACATTGATTCATTAAAAATTAACATAAGAAAAACATAATACAAGAAACGGAGAAATTATGGACCAGACATTTATGAAAGAAAAACCGGTAATGCCATTAGTAATATCAATGGCTTTACCGATGACTATATCAATGCTTGTAAATGCATTGTATAACATTGTGGACAGTTATTTTGTGGCAAAAATAAGTGAAGATTCAATGACGGCACTTTCTCTGGTATATCCTATGCAAAACCTTATAACGGCGGTAACAGTCGGCTTTGCGATTGGTGTAAATGCAATAATAGCATTTTATCTTGGAGCAAAGAAAAGTGAGGCAGCAAATCAGGCAGCATCAATGGGGATGCTTTTTAATATAATACATGGAATATTATTAAATATTGGCTGCATAGCTGTAATGCCTGCGTTTTTAAGGATATTTACAAAGGACAGTAATATATTGAAGATGGGGCTTGATTATTCAAACATTGTATTTATGTTTACGATTCCAATATCCATATCAATTAGTTTTGAGAAGATATTTCAGTCAGTAGGAAATATGAAAGTGTCTATGATATGTATGATTCTTGGTTGTGTTACGAATATAATTCTAGATCCATTATTTATATTCGGCATTGGATTTATTCCTGAACTTGGAATTAAAGGCGCAGCGATTGCAACTTGTATTGGTCAGCTGGTAACCTTATCAGGATACATTATAGCCTATTTTGTAAGACCGATACCTGCGAAAATCAGAATAGAATATATGAAATTCGATAGCACGTTATGTAAGAAAATGTATGCTATTGGAATACCTGCCACACTTAATCTTGCACTTCCATCAATACAGATATCTGCGTTAAATGGGATATTGTCAGCATATTCGGCAGGATACGTTCTTGTACTTGGTTCATATTATAAATTACAGACATTTTTATATCTTACGGTAAATGGTGTGGTTCAGGGAATGAGACCATTAATTGGCTATAATTATGGAGCAGGTGAGAAGAAACGTGTAAGAAATATTTTCAAATCTGCATTAATACTTATAGTCGGGGTTATGGTTATTGGAACAATTCTGTGTCTTATAATACCTGATAAATTAATTGGTTTATTTACAAATAAGGCAAATACTATAGAAATCGGTAAGACAGCATTAAGAATTATCAGCCTTGGATTTATAGTATCATCAGTTCCAGTTGCGGTATCAGGTGCATTAGAGGGGCTTGGCAAAGGTAAAGAATCATTGGTAATTTCTATATTAAGATATATTGTCATAATGATTCCACTTGCATTTTTCATAAGCAGGATAGTTGGGGCAACAGGGGTATGGCATGCCTTTTGGATAACGGAAGTATTTATGGCTGTGATATCAGGAGTGATATGTAAGAAACAGATTTTAAAGTAATATTAAAAAGAATAGTATTATGTCGAAAAATGTGATATAATATTAGAAAATATTGTTCGTTATAGATCTACGAAATTATTTATCTCAATTCTTATTTTATACTATTGAGAATAGAAAATATTGTTCGTTAGAGAGGGGGAATGTTAATTGAAAAAAAAGGTAAGAAAATTACTGGGAATACTTATAGTGGGAATCTTAGTAATGTTCCTTTGTATCAATTATTTTTCGCAAATTATAATATCACAGAATGATATGACTAATTCATCTAAGGTGATATTTAGACAGATAGACCAGATTATCAAGCAGAATGAGGAAGAACTTGAAAAGAGAAAAGAAGATATTCGCAATATATGTATACTGAGGGCAAGGGCTACAGCATATTTATTACAGCGGGACAAGAGCAAGATTAATAATCTTGAAGAAATGAAGAAGATAGCAAATCTTCTTGAAGTAGATGAGATACATATTTTTAATAAAGAGGGTACTATATATGCAGGTACAGAACCAAAGTATTATGGACTTAATATGAAATCAGGTGAGCAGATATCATTTTTTAGCCCGATGTTAGAAGATACATCTATGTCAATGTGTCAGGAGATAACGGCTAATACTGCTGAGAATAAGATGATGCAATATGCTGCTACATGGACGGAAGACGGTGACGTAATAGTTCAGATTGGAATGAAGCCATCAAGTGTATTAGAGAAAATTGAGAAAAATAAAGTATCTTACATATTTTCGAGACTTGCTGAAACTAATGGATATACACTTGTTGCCATTGAGCCTGAAACTAACAAAATAGTTGGTTCAACCAAGGAAACATTAGTAAATAAAAATGTCTCAGATATTGGAATAAATACCAAGAAGATGAAGAATTGGGATAAGGCCTATCATTTTAGGATAAAAGGTAAATGGTATTTTTGTATATTTGAGAAGCAGGACACAATTATTGTTGGAAGAATCTGTGAAGCAAAAATTCTGTACAGTAATATAAATGAAAATAATTTTATGTTTTTTATATATATTTTACTAATTGGAGGTGTTGTAATCTACTTTATTACACATTATCTTGATAAAAATATAATAAAATCCATATCTGCAATTAACAACGGACTTCAGGATATTTCAAACGGAAATCTGGATACGAAGATTGAAGTTAATAATACACCGGAATTCAAAGAGTTAAGCCATTACATTAATCAGATGGTAGAAAGTATACTAGAGACAACTGATAAGATTTCAGTTATAATTGATACGGTAGGGTTGCCAATAGGTCTGTATGAATATAACGGAAGTATGGAACGAGTCAGAATTACACATAAATTACCGGAAGTGATGGGATTAAGTGAGGAGGAAGCTTATAAGCTGTGTGAGAACAGAGAAGAATTTAATGCATGGATAAGTGAAATATTGAGTAATCCGATAGAAGGCGAGCATGAGATTTATAAAATAAGTTCATCGCCGGACCGGTATGTCAAGATAGAAATAATAAAACGTGATGATAGTGTATTTGGAATAGTTGTAGATAAGACTAGTGATATATGTACGAAGAACAAGTTAGAAAAAGAACTTGGTGAAGATGAATTAACGGGACTGTGTAGCAGAAGAGGATTCTATAGTAAGATGGATGAGCTTTTTGCATTGCCTGAGAAACTTGGCTGTGCAGCAGTTGTTATGATAGATTCAGATGATTTAAAGAAAGTAAATGATACATATGGTCATAATAATGGCGACAGATACCTTTGTGAAATTGCAAATATATTATTAAAAGTAAATGCACCGGGGCAATTAACGGCACGACTTGGTGGTGATGAATTCGCAATATTATTCTATGGTGCGGGTTCAAAAGAAGAAATAGATGAATATATGAACAAGCTTGAAGAATTGAGAATGAATCATATTATGAAAATGGAAAATGATGTTGTCATAGATGTTAAATTCTCTATGGGTAAGGCTTTCTATATAGTTGATGGTGTAGAAAGTGAGAGACTTATGAGAGTTGCTGATAAACGAATGTATATCGATAAAAGAGAACGAAAGAAAAAGCAAATGGAATAATGTAAGAGAATCCTAAGGTGAATATTCTCTGCATGGCTGATTGCTTCCGAACGAGAGTAATCAGTATGTATATCCGATGGGAATTATTTAAGAAATACTTAAATATTTTTACAGAGGATATATCAGGAAAAGTCGTTCGGAAATGAGGAATTTTATGAAAAATATAGCATTGAAACCCACAATATTATTAGTAGATGATTCAAAAGAGAATAGGAAACAGATAGAAGACAGTTTATGTAATGATTATAATATTATGGAAGCCTGTAGTGGTGAAGAGGCAATAAGCATCTTAAACAGAAATATTACGAAAATAGACATGGTTCTTCTTAAATTGTATGATACGAAGATTAATGGTTTAGAAGTTCTTGCCATAATGAATCAACATTTATGGTTAGATTTTATGCCTGTAATTGTAATTTGTAAAAATTCTGATGAGGCCAATATTATACAGGCCTATGATATGGGGGCAGTGGCTTATATTAATAAACCATATGACAGAATGATTGTAAGACAAAGAATAAGGAATCTGTTATCATTATATCAGAAGCAACGTGATATGAGAAAAATGTTAGAGCAGCAGGTCTATGAAAATGAGAAGAATAACAATGTAATGATTACGATTCTTGCTCATATAGTAGAATTTAGAAATGGCGAGAGTGGTATGCATGTAATGCATATACAGACTATAACTAAACTGTTGTTACAGTGTCTGCAGAAGAAACCTAATAACTATAATCTTACAGATAATGATGTATTATTAATAGCTACAGCTTCAGCACTTCATGATGTTGGTAAAATCTCAGTTGATGACAAGATACTTAATAAACCAGGCAGACTTAATTCAGAAGAATTCGAAGTAATCAAGAAACATTCGGCAATAGGTGCTGATATGTTGAAAGATATGGAAATATATAATAATAATAAATTGATTAAAACGGCATATGAGATATGCAGATGGCATCATGAGAGATATGATGGAAAAGGATATCCTGATGGTTTAGTGGGTGAAGAGATACCTATTTCTGCACAGGTCGTATCAATTGCAGATGTATATGATGCACTTACAAGCGAGAGGTGTTATAAGAAAGCATATTCGCACGAAAAGGCAATGGAAATGATAGAGAATGGTGAATGTGGAGCATTTAATCCTTTATTGCTGGAATGTCTTGAGGATATACATGAACAGTTAATAATTGAATTAAACAGAGAATATGTAGATTCGCCAGAGGTAGATATGAATCTCTTGTCTAAAGTTGCTGATGAAATTGTTGAAAAACAGATGGGTAAAGAGAACGCAGAAGATAACAAGAAATCATATTCTAAGAGAAAAGATTTGGTAAAAATGAAGGCAGAATTCTATTCTTCGACAGTTAAGGAGATTCAGTTTGATTATGATGCAGTCCACGATATCGTTAAATTATCTCCTTATGCATCAGAAGTATTAGGATTACCTGAAGAGATAGTAAGCCCTAATAGCAAAAATCAGGATTATCTAGGTAAAGTTAATATTGCTAAAATAATTAATGATATAAGAAATAAGACGTCACCAGATAATCCACGACTGGATATGAATGTTGAAGTCAAAAAAGAGGGTGTAATTTCAATATACAAATTGCAGATGATGAGCTTGTGGTCTGAAGAAGACGAAGCAAGATATTTAGGTGTGGTTGGAAGAATAATTCCAGTGGGCTAAATATCTGGCTAATATCTCATCAGATTATCAGCTAATAAGTCTGAGTGTCTTTTTTAACTCAACATTGTTAATTATCTGGATAATATCTCATCAGCAAGTTTTTCTAATGCTATAATGTCAGAATCCTTCATTGTGGACATAATGGTAACTGTATTTTCGCAGATTGAAATATTTTTCATTGTATCAAGAATATTTCTCATACTTCTGTTAGCAGATGGTGCCCATGAAGCATTTTCAATGAGAGCGACTGTACGTTTCTGGTATGCCTTATGTGAAAGGCGATTTAAGAAATCTTCCATTGGAGGAAATACACCACCATCATATGAGGCAGCGGCTAAAACTAATCGGCTGTATCTGAAAGCATCTTCTATGGCTTCGGCCATATCATCTCTTGTAAGGTCTGTAAATGCCACTTTCTTAGCACCTTTAGTTTTTAGAATCTCATACATTTTTTCGGCAACATATTTTGTATTGCCGTGAATAGAAGCACAAGCGACAAGCACACCATCATCTTCAGGCTTATAACTACTCCATGTTATATATTTACCAATATAGTAATCAAGATTTTCATTAAGAATAGGACCATGCAGAGGACAAATTGTCTTAATATCAAGGGTAGCAGCTTTCTTGAGTAAAGTCTGAACAGGTATGCCGTATTTTCCTACGATATTAAAATAATATCTTCTAGCTTCGCAAGTCCAATCTTCGTCAGTACCCAATGCACCGAATTTACCAAAGGCATCAGCAGAAAACAGTACCTTTTCACTAATCTCATATTCGACCATTACCTCAGGCCAGTGAACCATTGGAGCCATGATGAATTTAAGTGTATGAGAGCCTAAACACAATTCCTCGCCCTCATTTACAGTTATAAATCTGGAATCGGCATTTTCAATATTAAAGAATTGTGAAAACATTGCCTTAGCCTTGTTACTTAATACAAGCTTTGCATCAGGGTAAGCATCAGCAAGGCGTTTGATATTAGCTGAATGATCAGGCTCAAGATGGGAAATAATTAAATAGTCAACATTTCGTCCATTAAGTGTATTCAGAAGATTATCAAACCATTCATCACCTTTTCTGACATCGACAGTATCCATAACGGCAACTTTCTCGTCAAGAATAACGTATGAATTGTAAGATACTCCGTTTGGAATTATATATTGTCCCTCGAATAAATCAAGGGTTGTATCGTTTACTCCTATATATTTTATAGAATCTGAAATTGTCATGTTACTCATATATCCTAGTCCCGGAGGGCGGCAAGAACCTCATCGCCCTCGAAATGATCATCAACCGCATCC
>OLWB01001150.1_pt1 | contig 25810 bp, 29 predicted proteins | sample 1673331 | NCBI WGS metagenome assembly OLWB01 (sample SAMEA3178943, study PRJEB25190) | human gut metagenome | biome: human gut; feature: human-associated habitat; material: faeces | place: Austria | collected 2013
ATACCGCCTACCGCAACGCCTGCGGCCACTCGGACCACGAAAACGCAGTAATCGAGGGCAACGCCGCCGTGCGCCGGGCGGTGCTAAATTCCGGCGACCTGGAACTGATCCGGCTCTACTCCGATGTGCCGGAGTTCCGCCAACGGCTGCACCGGGAAGTAATTGACGAAACCTACCCACGGCTCCATGAAATGCTGCGTCCTCTCTCGCAGGATGACATTGACGATGCCATCCGCGCAGGCATGCTCAAGCCGAAGGATATCCCAAGGGATATTGTTGCGCGCATCGGCACACGCTCCAGCAGCCGCATCAATGCCATGGTGCGGGATACCATTTTTTACAGCATGGGCATCAACGATATCCGCATGAGTGAGGAAATGCGGCAGACCCTAAAGGAGCTGCGCGCCTTTATGTTTCGTCATGTGTATGCCAGTGATATCGCGGTGGCGGAGCATAAAAAGGCGGAGAAAATCGTGGGGGATTTATTTGATTATTATTTGGAATATCCGGAGGAAATGTCGGGAGAGTTTCAGGCACTTCTGGATGACGGAGATCCGGTGCGGCAGGTGGTTTGCGATTATATTGCCTGCATGACGGATCGCTTTGCCGTTGCAAAGTATAAGACGCTTTTTATTCCGCAGGAATGGACGATTCTTTGAAGGGTTAAGTCGAAATCAGGATTTCGACTTGTTTGGACAGAAGAATAAACAGATGCGTTCCGGCGGTAAACCTTGAAACGCCCTGTTTTCCTCGACGGAAGTGAATTCCGTCTGCGGATTCCATTTGGGAAACTACTTACCGCTCAAGAAGGGGCGGCAGGCGAAGCCTGCTTTGCGTAGCAAAGTAATGAACAGTTTGTTTCCCAAGCCCTTCCGCTGCCCGAAATCACTTTGGCTACAGGCTGAAAAAGATACCAATTTTGGGGTAAAATATTCTTGCATTTTGCACATAGTTTGAAAAAGTCAAGGCTTTTTTGCAAAATTTTTGTTGATTTCTACAAAATGTATACAAGGAGAAGGATTTTTCTCAAATGTGTCGAATTTAGTATATAAAAGGGAGTGAAAGAACTTCCTTTTCGACTGTTATGGAAGGGGGGATGATGCCATGAGATATCCGAGGGAGGTCGTGGATGAGGTGCGGCTGCAAAATGATATCGTAGAGGTCATTTCCCAGTATGTGCCGCTGAAGCAAAAGGGCAGCTCCTATTTTGGGCTTTGTCCGTTTCATAATGAAAAAACGGCATCCTTTTCCGTCAACAGCGAAAAGCAGTTTTATTATTGCTTCGGCTGCGGCGCGGCAGGAAATGTGTTTTCCTTTTTAATGGAGATGGAAAACTGCGATTTCCCCGAAGCCATGAAGCGTCTGGCGGAGCGGGCGCATATTACTCTGCCCGAGCCGGAAAAAAACGCGCAGGCAATCGCGGCGGAGCAGCTCAAGAAACGATTATTTGAAATGCACACCCTGGCAGGGAGGTTCTTTTATGAAGCCTTGCAGGAGGAGGAGGGGGCAGAGGCGAGAGCCTATCTGCAAAAACGGCAGATGGACCCCCGTATGGCAAGAAAATTCGGCATAGGCTACGCTCCGGACAGCTACGATGCGCTTTTCAGGCATTTGCAGGAGAAGGGCTTCAAGATTTCGGAGATTTTGAAAACAGGGCTTGTGCTGGAAAATAAGGATGGCAAGGGCTACCATGACCGTTTCCGCGGCAGGCTGATGTTCCCCATTTTTGATGTACAGGGGCGTGTGGTCGGCTTCGGCGGCAGGATACTTGCCAAGGGTGAGCCGAAATATCTGAATTCACCCGAAACGATTCTGTTCAGCAAAAGCAGGAATCTGTATGGACTGAATTTTGCGAAGCAGACGAGAAAACGAGAGCTGATTCTGGTGGAGGGCTATATGGATATGCTTTCCATCTATCAGGCAGGGTTCCATAACGTAGTGGCATCATTGGGAACAGCCTTCAATCAGGAGCATGCAAGAACGCTGAAGCGCTTTGCGGATGATGTGATTTTGCTGTATGACAGCGATGAGGCCGGCACCAATGCCGCACTTCGCGCCATTCCCGTATTGGTGAAAAACGGCTTTCATGTGAAGGTGACACAGGTGCCGGACGGAAAGGACCCCGATGAATTTATCAAGGCAAAGGGCGCAGCGGAATTTTCCAAGCTGTTGGTGAATGCTGTGCATTATATATCCTTTGAAATTGCCTGTATACAGCGCAAATATAATCTCAAAAATCCGGAGCACAGGGTTCGCTTTGCCACAGAGGCGGCGGAAATCCTTGCAAAGCTGGACAGTGAGATTGAGCGTAATGTTTACCTTGGAGAGGTAAGCAGGGTGACAGGCGTGGAGGAGGAGGCTATCCGCAGTGAAATTCGGAAGCTGGTGCAAAAAGAGGATGCGGCTTACCAAAGGGAGGCCGAAAAGCGGCAGCAGAATCTGAAGAATTACACGCCGGAGGGCAGAAGAAAGGATAAAGGGCTTCTGGAAGCCCAGAGAAGCTTGTTATATTATGCCGCCCAGCATCAGGGCATCTATGATACGCTCAAAGAGATTCTGGAAGAGGATGATTTTACAGAAGGAATTTATTGGCGCACCTTCGGCGATATCGGGGATTTATGGCAGAATGCAGGCCATGTGTTCCCTGCCGATTTGGTCAGCCGCTTTGAGGATGCAAAGGAACAGAAGCAGGTGACAGAGATTTTTGCCGTACAGCTGCCGACAGAAAACGGGGCAGATATGGAAAAAGCCATCAATGAACAGGTAAAACGGCTGAAACGGACGAAAATCGACCATTTGACGGCAAACGCCGCAACCGTTGAGGAGATACAACGGCTGGTGGATGCCAAGAGAAAACTGGATTCCCTGTATATTACCATTTGATATGGTTAGACTATAGGAACAGAGAGAAAGGAAGGATCATGTTGAAATCCGTCGAAGAAACAACATTATTGACCAAGCTGGAGGAACTGGTGCAGCTGGCCAAAAAGAAAAAGAATGTACTGGAATATAAGGAGATCATGGATCATCTGGCGGATTTGGATCTGGACCCCGACCGCATTGACAGAATCTATGAATATCTGGAAAGTCAGAATATTGATATTCTGGGGAATATCGAAGCGGAGGAGGAGGTTGAGAAGGAGCTTGACCTGACTCTCCCCGAAGGCATCAATATTGATGACCCCGTCAGAATGTACCTCAAGGAAATCGGTAAGGTGCCCCTTCTGACGGCAGAAGAAGAAATCGAACTGGCGCAGAAGATGGAGGAGGGCGGCCCTGAGGGCGAAGCTGCCAAGAAGAAACTGGCAGAGGCCAACCTGCGTCTGGTTGTCAGCATTGCAAAAAGATACGTTGGGCGAGGGATGCTCTTTCTTGACCTGATTCAGGAGGGCAATCTGGGGCTGATTAAGGCAGTTGAAAAATTCGACTTCCATAAGGGCTTTAAATTCTCCACATATGCGACATGGTGGATTCGTCAGGCAATCACAAGAGCGATTGCAGATCAGGCAAGAACGATTCGTATCCCCGTACACATGGTGGAAACCATCAATAAGCTGATTCGTATTTCCAGACAGCTTTTGCAGGAACTGGGCAGAGAACCGACCGCAGAGGAACTGGCTGTGGAAATGCAGATGCCGGAGGAGAAGGTGCGTGAAATTATGAAAATCGCACAGGAGCCGGTTTCTCTGGAAACGCCTATCGGTGAGGAGGAGGACAGCCATCTGGGTGACTTTATCCCCGATGACGATATCCCCGCACCTGCGGAAGCCGCAGCGTTTACGCTTTTGAAGGAACAGCTGATGGAGGTTCTGGATACGCTGACGGAAAGAGAAGAAAAGGTGCTGCGTCTGCGTTTTGGTCTAGATGACGGCAGAGCAAGAACACTGGAGGAGGTTGGTAAGGAATTCAATGTTACCAGAGAACGTATCCGCCAGATTGAAGCAAAGGCTCTGCGTAAGCTGCGCCACCCCAGCAGAAGCAAAAAGCTGAAGGATTATCTTGAATAAGAGAATTGGAACAAAAGAGGGCGAAACAAATAGAGATATTTGCTGCGCCCTTTTTTTGAAAATAAGGAGTCGAGGCTATGGAGTTATCAAAACGATTGGAGATGGTCGCAGGTCTGGTGACGCAGGAGCGGATTGCGGATATCGGCACAGACCATGGCTATGTCCCTATTTATTTATACAAGCAGGGCAGAATCAAAAAGGCATACGCCTGCGATGTACGCAAGGGGCCTTTGGAAAAATGCAGAAAAAATATTGCGCTTTACGGTGCGGAGGATGTCATTGAAACGCGCCTTGGCAGCGGCTTAACCCCTCTGCGCCCCGGTGAAGCGGAAACGGCAATTATGGCAGGGATGGGCGGCATGCTGATTGTACATATTTTGCAGGACAGCCCGGAGGTGGCGGATAGCCTCAAGGAGCTGGTGCTTTCGCCGCAGCGCGATTTCGGTGCGGTTCGAAAATATTTGCATCAAATCGGATTTGCCATCCGAGAGGAGCATACACTGAAAGAGGAGAATAAACCGTATGTGCTGATGCGGTGCGAACGGGCAGAGGAGCATTACGACAGGGAGATTGAGTATCTATATGGCAAAAGGCTGTTGGAGAAGAAAGACCCTATTTTAAAAGAGGTGCTTCTGCACGAAGAAGGAAAATACAGCCGTTTGCTTGAAAGCCTCAAAAGGAACCCGACAGAAAATGCGCAGAAGCGTTTGCCGGAGGTGGAAAGGAAACTGGCTTTGATGAGGGAGGCGTTGGAATGTCTGTAAAAGCTGTAAGGGTAAAGGATATCATGGGTGTGATGGAGGAAATCGCACCGAAAAAGCTGGCGGAGAACTGGGATAAGCCGGGGCTTGCCATCGGTGACCCTGAGCGAGAGGTGAAAAAAATTCTGGTGGCACTGGATGTGATTGACCCCGTTGTGGAGGAAGCAAAGCGCATCGGCGCGGACATGATTGTGACACATCACCCGATGCTGCTGTTCCGCAAAATCGAGAGCATTACGGCGGATACCCTTCTGGGGAAACGCATTTTTAATCTGATTCAGAATAACATTGCCGCTTTCTCCGCGCATACGAATCTGGATGTTGCCGCAGGCGGTACAAATGATGTGCTGGCGGAGCTGGCAGGCTTGAAGAATATTGAGATTCTGGAGGAAACATGGGCGGAGAGCCTGAAAAAAATCGTGGTTTATGTTCCTGCGGGGTATGAACAGGCGGTGCGTGATGCCATGTGCGGCGCAGGGGCAGGGCATATCGGTGCCTATTCCCATTGCACCTTTGGCGCGGCAGGGAAGGGAACCTTTCTTCCTTTGGAGGGGACAAATCCCTTCTTTGGTGAGCAGGGCAGACTGGAAACGGCGGATGAAATCCGTCTGGAAACGATTGTTCCTGCTGAGAAGGTACACGCCGTTGTGCAGGCAATGCTTGCGGCACACCCCTATGAGGAAGCGGCGTATGACATTTATCCTGTGGAACAGACAGGGAAAAAGGAGGGCATTGGGCGCATTGGAGAGCTGCCGCAGGCAATCCCCTTCAGGGATTTTGCAAAGCAGTTGAAGGAAAGGCTTGGTCTGGATGCCATTCGTCTGGTCGGGGACGGGGAAAACCCTGTCAAGCGCGTCGGTCTTTGCACAGGCACAGGGGTGGAATTTGTTTCTCTGGCGGCGGCGAAGGGCTGTGATGCCTATCTGACGGCGGATATCAAATATCATGAAGCGCAGAAGGCGGTCGAGCTGGGCATTGCCGTTGCGGATGTGACGCATTACGCGAGCGAGGTGCTGATTGTGCCTGTTCTGCAGGAAAAATTGCAGGCGGCGGCAAAGGAAAACGGTTGGAATATCGAGGTTGTCTGCTCCGCGGTGGATGGGCAGACCTTCTGGACGATAGAGTAAGGAGGGAAGACAAGTGGAAACAAGAAAAGTAAATGTAATGGGAAAGGAAGTGCAGATTCCCAAGGACATGACCTTCGGGGAGCTGGCAAAGGAATTTGAGGGCGAGGTTTTCGGCAAAATTCTGGTGGCAAAGCAGGGGAATTCCCTGCGCGAATTGATTTGCCCCATCCGCACCGATGAGGATATTACCTTTTTGGATTTTCGGGATAAGGAGGGTGTGCGCGTTTATGAAAGAGGGATTTCCCTGCTGCTGGTGAAGGCGGTGCGCGATGTGCTGGGGACAGCGACAGGCGTGGAAATCGAACATTCCCTGCGGGGCAATCTTTATTGCGAGCTGCGCAGCCCACAGCAGGTGCCGGATGCAGATCTGCTTGCCAAGATTGAGGCACGCATGAAGGAATATGTTGCGGCGGATACGCCTATTGTGAAGCATGTCTGCCCCAGAGAGGTTGCCATTTCCATCGTGAAGGAGCAGGGCTTGCAGGATAAGGTGGAGCTGTTCCGCTATCGCACGGCTTCTAATATCAACCTTTATGAACTGGATGGCTTCTATGATTATTTCTTCGGGTATATGCCGGATTCCGTCGGCGCATTGGAATGGTTTACGCTGATGCCCTTTGAAACAGGCTTTCTGGTGCGCTTCCCCGATCCTGCAAAGACAGGGGAGCTTCTGCCGGAGGAGCAGCCCAGAAAAATCAGCAAGGTATTTCTGGAGCAGATGCACTGGTGCCAGCTGATGCAGGTGCGGAACGTGGCGGAGCTGAACCGCACGATTGTCGAGGGGAAATTCGGTGACCTGATTCGCGTGAATGAGGCATTGCATGAAAAGAAAATTGCGGAAATCGCAGATCAGATTCATCAGCGGATGGACAAAGTGCGTGTGGTGCTGATTGCGGGGCCTTCCTCCTCCGGCAAAACCTCCTTCGCAAACAGATTATGTATTCAGCTGCGCGCGCTGGGTGTGAAGCCGCACAAGGTTTCTCTGGATGACTATTTCCTCAATCGGGAGGACACCCCTCTGGATGAGCACGGCAAGAAAAACTTCGAGCGCATGGAGGCGTTGGATTTGAAGCAGCTCAATGAGGATTTGAAGCAGATTATCGCGGGGGAAGAAGTAGAACTGCCCTATTACAACTTCGTGACGGGCAAGCGTGAGCACAGCGGTGAATTTGTGCAGCTTGGCGAGGGCGAAATTCTGGTCATGGAGGGCATCCATGGCTTAAATGACCGCCTGACCCCCGAAATTCCTGCGGAATGTAAATTTAAAATTTTCATCAGCGCCATTACGCAGCTGAACGTAGACGACCACAACCGCATTTCTACCTCCGACAGCAGGCTTATCCGCCGCATTGTGCGCGATTTCCAGTTCCGCGGCAGAAGCGCCAGAACAACAATCGAATCCTGGGACGAAGTGCGTCAGGGCGAGGAGGATAATATTTTCCCGTTTCAGGAGAATGCGGATGCGGTGTTCAATTCCGCAACGCTATATGAGCTTTGTGTCCTCAAACAATACGCAGAGCCACAGCTGTTCGCGATTGAAAAAAACATGCCAGAATATCCCACGGCAAAGCGGCTGATTAAATTCCTAAGCTATTTCCTTGCCGCGCCGGGGCTTGAAATCCCGAATAATTCGCTGATTAAGGAATTTGTCGGCGGCAGCTGCTTTAAGGTTTGACAAGAAGGGGAAGTTGTTTTATAATGATTTGGATTATGTGAGTAGGTTGGACAGTCGCGCTCGTAGGAGTGAGGAAAGTCCGGGCTTCGCAGAGCAGGGTGCCGGCTAACGGCCGGTGGAGGCGACTCCAAGGATAGTGCAACAGAAATAGACCGCCGAATTCGTTTCGGTAAGGATGGAAAGGTGGGGTAAGAGCCCACCGCTGCGGCGGTAACGTCGCGGGTCCCTGTAAACCCCACCCGAAGCAAGACAAACAGAGACCATGGGGCTGCTCGTTCCGTCTCGAAAAAGTCGCACGATGCCGTTGGCAACAACGGACCAAGATAGATGGCTGTCTGAAAAACAGAACCCGGCTTACAGGCCTGCTCGCGTTTTCAAATCTTTTGGCGTAGACTTTATCCGATAGAAAATACTTTTTCTCATTAGGAAAACTACGTTTTTAATCTTCGAAAAAGTATTTTCTATCGGGCAACTATAAAACTTTTTCCCATTAGGAAAACCATGGTTTTCTACCCCATACTTAACCACTAAAAAAAGTCCTCTTTCGAGGACTTTCTTTTTTTGCTTTTTTTTACACAAACTCCACAACCCAGAAGCCGATTTTTACAACATCCACATTACAGCCGGTATGCTTAATGGTAATGGCATTGCTGCTCAGCGTATAGGAAAAGTTGATGAGGGAATCGGAGATGTTATTCAATCGTTCTGTGATAACGAATGTTTTTTCGGGTGCAACCTCCTGAATTGTCAATGTGCCGCCGTAGGAAGGGGTTTTCGGTGCGGCGTATACCACATACTGAATCGAGCGAATCACCGAGCCGCCGTTTTGCAGCAGGGAAGAAATGCTCTGCCCATCGGGGGGCGTGCCAAGCTTTTTATTGATAGCGGCGAGGGATTCCTCTGCTGTGGCAATGCTTGCCTGAATTGCCGCCGCCTTTTGCTCCGCCTGTGCCAGCTGTGCATCAATCGCGTCCATGTTTTCATTGAAATCCTGAATGTCATAATAATCCTCGTTATCGGGCTTGATAAAATCATAATTTTCTGTAAAAGTGCTCATTTGCGTCACCTCCTTTCTGCCCTCATGATAAAGCGGCGTTAGTCTCATGGGGTCTCATGTTGTAATATTGCTGCAATATTTCAGTTTTGTTACAAAACGGGCAAACCCCTTGCCAATTTCCCTCTCGGCTGATATGATAGCTATGCAAAGTAAAACTGACGCAGGAATGGAAACCAAACCGGAACGGAAGAAACGGAAGCCGAATCCTTGAATGGGTGTGGAGGAAGCGGAAGGGCCCGAAGGGAAGGGGCGGCGGAAAGGGCGGCGGCGGAATGAACTGCATTTCGTTGTATAATTATGAAACGAAGCGAACATTCAAAATTAAAAAAGGAGGAATGAGACCCATGAAAAAATTTCTTTCCATGGTATTAGCAGCAGCTATGGTTATCTCCACAGTTCCTGCTACAGCATTTGCTCTGGATGCAAAGGCAACAGCTAAGGTTGTTGACTCTCATAATCTGACAGAAGCAGACGCTGACAAAGTAGAAGAAGGTGCAAATCCTACCAACTGGATTGGTCAGACTACAACAGCACCTAAATTCAAAGCACCCGAACTGCAGTTGAAGGTGACAGATGCTGATTCCACAGCAAATGACAATTCAGACACAGAAACAAAGTTCACAGTAACACTGGACAACGCAAAATTTGTTACAGACGCTGGTGCAGTAGTAACATCCACAACTAATCTGACAGATATCGTTAGTGTAGTTGATGACGAAGCAAAAGCTTACCCTCCCATTGTAGGCGGTGTTAAGATTAACGACAAGGATGAAATCGAAGTAACAATCAAAGGTGTTCTGGCAAAAGATGACATCATCAAAGTTGCTCTGAGAACTGTTCTGACAAAGACAAGCGCAGGTACAAAGGCTACAGTAGCGGTTGATTCCGATGACCTGGATCTGTCCACAGATGATATCACATTTGTAACAGTTCAGGATACAGGCATCAAGGCTACACTGAAGAAGGTAGCAGAAGTTGCTGAAGAAGAAACAACAGAACTGGAAAAAGATCTGAAGATCGAAACAGCAGCTGGTGACTTTGTTAAAGATCAGGAATTCGAAATCAAAGTAAGCTCCGGTTTCGAACTGAAGTATGGCAACACAAATACAACTGATTACACAATCAGACAGGGTGATGATGACAACAAGCTGATCGTTAAAATCAACAATGCTAACATTGGTGATACACTGACAATCAAAGCAGCAGATATCATCATTGATGCAGCTGATGCTAAGGTTGGTGCAGTTGCAAAACTGACAGTAAAAGCTCTGGCTAACACAAGTGTTGCTGGCACTTTCAAAGCAACAGCTGATGCAGTAGAAGCAGCTAAGGTTGTTGACCAGACAGTAACTCTGTCCGTAGATGAAGACGATGATGTACCCGTAATCTACAGCGGCGTTGACGTAAACAACGACGGTATCACAGATGACTCCGATCACCTGTCTCTGGAAGTTACACTGAAAGAAACAGCAAAGAGCTCTCTGGACGTTAAGAAGGCATTCAATCTGGATCTGCCCGAAGGCGTTTATGTAACAGACGTTAAAGTTAAAAAGACAGATAACGTAGAAATCAACGGTGCAACATCTGCAACAGCTATTGCAGGTGAATTTGAAAAAGCATACAAGAAAGGTGAGTATGACGGTTTTGAATTCGCAAGAAGAAGCTTTGTAGATACAGACAACAAAGATGACGCTATGGAACTGTCCTTCAAGCTGGAACTGGTTGCAGAACCCGATTTCACAGGTGATGTTAAACTGACACTGGAAGGCGATGCTTTCGATAAAAAGCAGGAAGTTACAATTGCTAAATTTGTTGCTCCCTACACAGTAGAAGCTGCTCAGAATGACCTGATCATCGACTACAGAAACACAAAGGTTCCTACAAACATCGTTGTTAAGGAAGCTGAAGAAGGTCTGTGGAAGAAGGGTCTGGACTTTACATTCGGTATCGACAAATTCGATGATGATGATTTCGAAAATGATGCTACTTACACAGTAGACAATAAGTCCGATCTGGAAATCAAAGAAGCTAAGAAGGGTCTGGGCTTCAAGGTTGACACAGAATCTAGCGACGAACCCGCAGCAGTAACAATCTCTGATATCTCCCTGTACATGAGCAGAAGCATTGCAGCTGGTACTTACGATCTGCAGCTGATCACAAATGCAAACATTGATATGTATGCAGAAGAGCTGGCTACAACAGAAACAGCAGATAGAAAAGTAGTAACTGATGCATTTGCTACAACAGCAGTTGGTACAAAATACACAGTAGCTGATGACAAAGACTTCAACGATGGCGCTAAGATCAACAAAAACACAGTTGATTACGCTACAGTAAAAGAAGGCTTCATCAACGTTATCACAGCTGGTAGAGACCAGGATGACGCTTCCTTCACAAAGAAGGTAGTAGTTCCCGTTGGCGAAAAATACCTCATCGCAGGTGAAGAACAGGTTGCTCTGGATGTACCCGCTTACATCTCCGCTGCAGGCTACACAATGCTGCCCGTAAGAGCAGTTGCTACAGCACTGGGTATCAACAACAACAACGTTCTGTGGAACCAGGCTTCCAGAACAGTAACAATCCTGTATGGTCAGAGAATCATCACTATGGTTGCAGGCCAGAAGGTTGTTACAGTTAACGGTAACACAATCCCCGCATCCGCTACAGTACAGATCAAAGACGGCAGAACATTCCTGCCTATGAGAGATCTGGCTACAGCTCTGGGCGTAACAGACATCACATGGGATGCAGCTACAAAGACAGCTACAATGAACGGCAGCAAATAAGCTACCCTCATTCTAACTGAATCAGTAGAATCTCTAAGAGTACCTCGCAAGAGGTACTCTTTTTTTGCATAAAAAAAAGACCTGTTTTTCACAGGTCTTATTTTCTTTAGCGGAAGGTTTTCGCAAGCGCCTTTATCGCCTGCTCCGCAAGCAGCGTTTCCCCATGCTCCAGCAGATAATATTTCGCCAGTGGCGTGGAAATGTGCTTCTGACCGTATTCCTTCAAAATGCGCTCCGCATCCTCTGCGGTTTCCTCCGTGGTGTATGTATCCCCCTGCATCACAAGGAAATACTTCCCATCATTCTTATAAACCGCGCTTTCGCCCTTGAACACGCCATCCAGACGCAGGCTCACGCCAATCACATCATCCAGAGAAGGGAAGGAATAAATCAGAATATCCGAATTTTTTTCCTCCTCATGCGCCAGTGTATCCATGGGCTTCTTTTTCCAGCGGCGCAAATCCTCGTCCGCGTGTTTCTCTTTATTGTTCACCTTCGTCACGATGATCATGATACCATCGCCCCCCGAAGGGATCGCCTCTACCATCAGCGGTGTGTTTTCCGAAATGAAATCCTCCTCATCCAACGCCTGCTCCATAATATCCCGAAACAGCTTCTGCGTGCGCTCCGAAGGGGAAATCAAATCCTCCAGTTTGATTTTTCTTTCCGCTAAATCTGCCTTTGTCAGGGTCAGCTTCAACTGGTTTTCGCTTATCCGTTCTATTTTCATGCTATCACTCCCTTTTTCCCGTTTTGCGGGGCATGATGCGGAAACGGTCAATTTATTACTATAGTATATGCAATCCTGCGCCGGATGTAAAGAGGGGATTGCCGCCAAAGTTTTGAATTTTTTATGAACACCCCAATTTCTTACAATTTCTTGAATTTTTGCCGCTTTGGTTGACACTGCGCCAATAAACCTGTAAAATATATTAGATAAAATGCGATTTTTGTGTGAAAATGTTTTATTTTCAAAGGATATATTTTTTTGGAGGGAATCACATGAGCGATGATAAAATCGGCAATAAAACAGGCTCGGAGGGTCTGAGCGAAACAGATAAGGGCTATTATGAGGATTTATATAACGACCTGCCGAAGGAGGTTGTGGATATCCTCATGCAGACGCACCCCCTCATGGGCAAGAATGACGACCTTGAGGCAACCGCCTACCGCGCACGCCGCCCCCAGAGACGCGAGGACGTGGAGGAGGTCAAAGAGGCGAGGATGCAGCAGGTCGGCAACGAGATTAACGAGGTGAGCCGCGCACCCCAGCAGGAGGGCGACCCTACCCGTTACGTTTCCCGCCGCGCAAGAAATGCGGAAAGCGCGCATACTTCCGCCCCGAAGGGGAATACAATGAATCAGGATGATTATGATGATGGGATTCAGTATGTAAGCGTGCTGCCCGCGCGTAAGAAATCCAAAATCGTGGAGGAGGTTACCTTGCAGACCGCTGCCCCCGCGAAGCATCATGGCAAAAAGAAAAAGCATAAGAAGGAAAGAGAACCCTTTGACGATATGGGCATGGAGGAAAGAGATTATCGCCCCCGTTATGAGGATATGGATTTTGAGGAGCGCGCAAAGCAGGAGCACCTCGACAGCCTCTATGACGATGAATATTATGACGATTACGGCAGAGGCAGAGGAAAGCTGCCGATGATTCTCGGCGTGGTTGCCGTTGTGCTGATTATTTTCCTCATTTTCCGTACCGTTAGCCTGAGCAGTAAGCTGGAGGAGGTACAGAACCAGCTGACACAGTCTCAGGATTATAAACAGAAATACGAGGATATGCAGTTGGAAAATATGCAGCTGCAGGAAAAACTGGACGGTAAGGACACCAAAACGACAGGCAATTCTGATACTGCGGACACCAAAGCGGACACCAAAAAGGACACCGCATCCACATCCTCCGGCACCAAGGAATATACTGTAAAAGACGGTGATACCATGTGGACAATTGCCCAGAGCCAGCTTGGCAATGGCGCGGAATATCAGAAGATTCTGGATGCCAACGGCCTGAAGGAGAGCGATACCTTAGCGCCCGGCACAGTAATTAAAATCCCACAGTAAGAACAGGAGTGTAGCATGAGCGATTTGGAGAAAAGAACTCTTGTGGAATTGAGAAAAATGGCGAAGGAGTTGGGGATTCCTGCCATTTCCGGTTTGAAGAAAAAGGAATTGATTGAGAAAATTGAGCAGTCCTCCGAGGTGCAGAAAAATGATTCTGTACCTCGGTCGGCTGCTTCCGACTTTTCTCACAGAAATTTCGACGAAAAAACCGAAGCTCCGCAGGAGCATACGGAAAGGGAAAAGCAGTTTTTTGAGGAATTGGGAGAGGGGATTCTGGAGGTACTGCCGGATGGATATGGGTTTCTGCGTGCGGAAAATTGCCTGCCCGGCGCAAATGATGTGTATGTTTCTCCGGCGCAGATTCGCAGATTTAATCTGAAAACAGGCGACAGAGTGATGGGGAATGTGCGCCCTGCCAGAGAAGGCGAAAAGGTCGGCGGTCTGGTTTATGTGCAGACGGTCAATGGAGATGCGCCGTATCTTGCGATTCATCGCCCGAATTTCGAGGAGCTGACACCCATTTATCCTGAGGAGAAGCTCAAGCTGGAAACAGTGCAGAGAGAACTTTCCGGTCGCATCATTGATCTGATTGCGCCCATTGGCAAAGGGCAAAGAGGGATGATTGTTGCACCGCCGAAGGTTGGGAAAACAATCCTTCTGACGAAGATAGCAAATGCAATCACCTGCAACCATAAGGAAGTGCATCTGATTGTGCTGCTGATTGATGAACGTCCTGAGGAGGTAACGGATATTCAACGCTCCATCGAAGGGGAGAATGTGCAGATTGTGTATTCTACCTTTGACGAGGAGCCGGAGCATCATAAAAAGGTAACGGAAATGGTTCTGGAACGCGCGAAGCGCATGGTGGAGCAGGGGAAGGATCTGGTTATTCTGCTGGACAGCATTACTCGTTTGGCGCGTGCGTATAACCTGACGATTCCGCCAAGCGGACGTACGCTGTCCGGTGGTCTGGACCCCGCGGCGCTGTATATGCCGAAGCGGTTCTTTGGCGCAGCCAGAAATATTGAAAACGGCGGCAGTCTGACGATTCTTGCAACTGCGCTTGTGGATACGGGCAGCAAAATGGATGAGGTTGTGTTTGAGGAATTCAAGGGCACCGGCAACATGGAGCTGGTGCTGGATAAGCGCATGGCAGAGCGGAGAATCTTCCCTGCGGTGGATATTATGAAATCCGGCACAAGACGAGAGGAAAAGCTGTTTACCCCTGAGGAGCTGGAGTGTAATTATGCGCTGCGGCGGATGGCAGCACAGCTGAATCATACGGATATGATTGAAGGCTTTTTTGACCTGATGCGCAAGTCCAAAAATAACAAGGAATTCATGGAGCGGCTGCACGTTTGGGAAAAAACGTTAGGTCTGCATGAAAAATAACCTCGGTTTTTGGATAAATCTCTCAAGAATACGGAAAATGCTGATTTTTCGGGGAATTGCAGTTGCCAAGCCGAAAAAAATATGCTATAATGCTCATGTTGTCTTTAAATAACGTAGATTATTGATCAACAAATACGAAAAATGAGGTGAAAGAAAATGCGCGAAGGTATCCATCCCGAATACAAACAGGTAAAAGTAAGATGTAACTGCGGCAATGAATTTGTAACAGGTTCCACAAAGGACGAAATCAGAGTCGAAGTTTGCTCCAAATGCCATCCCTTCTACACAGGCAGCCAGAAACTGCTTCTGGAAGCCGGCGGCAGAGTTGAAAAGTTCAACAAGAAATACGGCAGAAAGTAATTCTTTTCGGATTGCTGAGCTGCAAAAAATCAAGACAGAATATAAAAAGGGCGAGATCGCAGGATCTTCGCTCTTTTTTCATGCAGGAAGATTGTCGAAAAAAGAAAAGTATGGTATGCTGTAGGAATGGATTATCGCTTGGCGGTTCAGTCACTCTCTGTAAAGGGGGTGATGCTATGAATTGTGTTACATATTCTGATTTAATTCAGATTGGTATACTTGTAGTAGCGCTTATCTCCCTGTATCAAAATAGGGGATAAATAAAAAACGACCGCCTAACAAGAGTTAGACGGTCTTTCTTGAGATATTAGGACTGACCGCCCGACCAAAAGCGGTAATCCTTTTATTGTAGCTATTATCGCCCTGTGTAAAAACAGGAGATAAATAAAAAATGTTGCCTAACAAGAGTTAGACGGTCTTACTTGATTAATCAGGACTGACCGCCCGACCAAAAGCGATAATCCTTTTCTTATCTTCATGATAGCAAAAGAAAGTGATTCTGTCAATAAAAGCGTTTTGCTTAAACGCGTTTGATATGCTATAATAAGTACCTGTTAAAAGGAGATGATTCTGTGTCAGATAGAAAAAGACCAACTAACATCGGCGGTCATGCACCTATCAATTTTGGGTGTATATAAAACCGCTATATATAGAAAACAACCTCCCACCTATCCCTATATATAAGAATTTTATGGATAAATGTCTTTAGGATAGTTCGTTTTTCTTCTGCGGTTTGCACATTTTTATATAAATCCCATGCGGACTTTATTTTTTTGCGCAGAATATCTTCTTTTTCGTTTGCCCGGAGAGGGGCAGGCACATTCTTTGTTTCCGCTTCTATTATTTTTTTGTTATTCTCCAAACCTTGGCGAATTTCCCTGTACTCATCCAAATCGAAAACGCCGCTTAAATAAGCATCCTTCGCTCGCTTGAGCTCAGCATTTATTTTCTCGATCTGGCTTTTGGAAGCATCTGCTGGCTTCACCTTCTCTGCATCCTTGCTGACAATTAAGGAAATAGGCGCACCTGCGAGGACGCTTCTAAGATAAGCATCCACTTCACTTTCCAGCTTTGTGGCATCAAATATCTTTGTGAAGCGGCAATCTCCCCTGTATTGGCTGGCATCCCGACAGGTGTAGGTGTCGAACTTGCGGCGTTGCCAATCTTGGTTAGGCTTGACACGCATAATGCTGCCACATTCGCCACAGTAAAGCAGCCCCAGAAGGTGATGCTTGGTATAGTTATTTCCTCTGTAGGTATGTGTTCGTGTCATGAGATTGGACTTCTCCTGCACTCGATGAAACAGAGCCGGCTCCAAAATAGCGGGGAAATCAGCAGGGTATACGGTGCCATTCCAGAGGTTTTCGCCGATGTATTTTGAATTTTTCAAAATCTGCTTGACCTGAAATGTCTGCCATCCTCCGATGATGCCCTTATAGGTGGGAATTTTGCTTTCATTCAGCCATTTGGCGATTTTCATGTGCCCCCAACCTTCGTCATAAAATCTGTAGATTTTGTGGATAACCTCCGCTTGCGTCTCATTTACATAGACGTTTCCGTCTTTGCAGTAATAGCCGTAGGGCATCTGCCCCATGTGTTTACCCTTCAAAGCGCGTTCATTCATTCCTTTGAACACCTCTGCGGAAAGATTGCGCACATAATATTCAGCCATCAGCTCATAAAGCCCTTCCATAAAGAATCCCATAGGGCTGTCCTCGATAGGTTCTGTGATGGAAACCACATTCACCTTGGCGGCTTGCAAGCTGTTTTTAACAGAGCGGGACAATTCCACCTTACGAGCGAAGCGGTCAAATTTATGAACAAGAATCACATTGATTTTTCCGGAAAAGGCAGCGGAAAGCATCTGCTGAAACGCAGGACGTTTACTGATCTGTCCGGTGATGCCTTCGTCCTTGTATTCTTTGAATATTTCAATATTATTCTTCCGGCAATATTCACGCAGGGCACGCAGCTGTGCAGGAATAGAGTTTTCCCGTTTCGCCTGTTCCTCAGAGGATACACGGGCGTATAATGCTGCTTTTAACATATTCAGACCTCCTTTATTTGATTTTGGGTATAGCAAATAAAGCGGTCTTGTGTTATAATCTGCTTGTCGAGGGCGGATTATACCACGGTATGACCGCTATATGAATCTCCTTTCCTGTTGGTAGCGGGAAGGGGGATTTTTTAAGTTTATTCTGTATCAGAATTTGTTCCGAGAATTTCGTTAATTTTATCTTCTGGCACTCCTGCATCGGAAAGATATACCATTCTCGCTGAAACAACGGATAAGGTATAGTTTTGCTGTGCTTCAACTCTTTTTTTGTAATCAGACAAATCATCTAATTTGTTTTTATCAAGGTAAGAGTGCATATCACTTGCAATCATCATGCCGTTTAGGATATAATTTTTTGCTGCCTCTACATATTCATCATTTGTACCATCTTTCTTCGGGAGTTGGGACGAAAGATTATACTGAGAACGCTCTGTTTGACCAGAGAGGTCATATACATCGAGAGTGGTTGTAGTTCCCGATTCTGTATTAGAAACAGCAATCAGCAAGGTATTTGTCAAGTTTTCGGATGTTTCAACTAAATCAAAGATAGTATTATCCTCTTCAATAGCTTTTTGGATATCGTCTTCGCTGGGTGTTTTTGTATCTGTTTTAGAAGTCTTGGTTGGTTCGGTATCAGGTTCTTTTGTGTCATCACTGCTGCCAAAAGGCAATGCGAGAATCACAATAACCACTACCAGAGCAATGATTGCAATGAGACAACCGTTTGGTTGTTTTTTACCGCAGTTCGGGCATACCTTTTCATCAATAGGCATTTCCGTTTTGCAGTGCTTACAAGTTTTTGTTGTTGGCTTTTCTTTCTTCATGATTTACCCTCCTTAATTTGACAATATTCACGAATTGTGATATTTTCTGTTTGGAGGGTTGTTAGGCAACGACTTTCTTTTCCCCTTGTGATATGGCAGTATCACAGGGGGAGTTTTTTTTAAAAATCTAAAATTCCTTCCTAAGCTGCATCAGCCTACCTCGGATATGTATATTTTCCATATCCTTGCCAACAAAGATTTTCGGTTCACAGGCGGGGTTTTCGGGTTGGAGAATCAGCGCATTTTCCTGTTTTTTCACTCTTTTCAGGGTAGCCTCGTCACCATTGACGGCGACAACGGCAATATCCCCATTATCCACATCAGCCTGTTGGCGGATCAGGAGCAAATCACCATGATGGATGCCTGCGTTTATCATGCTGTCCCCCTTGGCTCTGAGCCAGAAGTAGGTTTCGCCCGTCTGGAGGTCAGATTCGGGGGTGGGGATGTAGCCTTCAATGTTGTCCTCGGCGAATAGCGGCGTGCCACAGTTCACAGAGCCGACCAGAGGGACGTTTACCATTGGTTCGGGAACGTAGGGGATGGCACCTTCGGGGAGGGACTTATCTCGCTTTTCGACTAAATCTGATTTTTCAATGCCAAAATAATTTGCTATCATTTCGATTTTATCAATGCGAGGGTATTTTTTCCCATTTACCCAATCAGTAAAGGTGGAGTATTTGAATCCAAGAGCCTCACACATATCATTTCTTGACTTATTATTTAAATCCATATAGTATTTTATATTTTCAGCCATAATGGCTTTGTTTCCGAGGTCGCTCATAGGCTCACTCCCTTTCTAATGACAATATACGCTAAAAACAAAAAAAAATCAAGATAAAAATAAAAAAATTACGCTTTTAGCATTGACAAAACGCATAAAGCGTATTATTATCGTAGTATGAAAGGGGTGAGAATTTTGAAAATTACATTGAAAGCAGCCCGAGTAAGCAAGGGCTTGACACAGAAAGATGCGGCGAAATTGATTGGAATTACGGTAGAAACCTTGGCAAACTACGAAAAAGGAAAGACTTATCCGGATATTCCGATTCTGAAAAAGATTGAGGATACATACGATGTGAGATATAATCAGCTTATTTTTTTGCCTGAAAATAACGCTTAAAGCGTTATTGAAAATAACGAAGAAAGACCAGTAAAAGGATAAGGACGCAAGCGAAGGGAGGTGAATGTGCTTCTCATGAGCATACTGATTTCAATAGCATCTATAGTCTGTGTATACAGCGGATATAGAATAAAGAACCGCGAATGCCGGTCTAAATTTTACAATCTCGGCATGGCATTTGCGGTTATGGCGTTAGTACTTGCCATTAAATAGGGTATTCAAAATCCTCAATGGCAAATTCCAAGTTCAAAGAAAGAGAGCGAACACAGAACATATAGAGAGTTTCAATTTTTTCTTTAGATTCATTATTTTCGAGACAAGTAATGCACTCTAAGGCATCTTTGTAAAAATCTTTATTGGCATTTAACATAAAGCATTTATGTGTTGCAGAGCGAAACTTTGAAATATTCTCTGGGCTGGGATTTGTTAAAGCGAGCGCATATGAATCAGCAAACTCAAAGTATACCTTTTGTTTTTCGAGAAAAAATGTGTCTAATTTTTTCAGTCGAATTTGGTGTTCATTATTTTGCTGGTTTGTGATAGCAGGCACAATGGCAGATATAACGATTGCAGCAAGTGCAACCAACAACTCAATATTCATAAAATTATCTCCTTTCCTATGTACTCGGCTGCGGCAACAGCCTGTATTTTCAGAATAGGACAGGGGGAGAAAATTGTCAAGCGAAGTGATTTGTACAGTATCAAGAAAGATAAAGATGCAAGTTGAGGGGAGGTGTAGTAGATGGCATCGTTTTTATTAACCATCATAAAAATCTGCTTAGCCATTATCGTATGTGGGGTAGTTCCTCTTGGGGTCCTTGCTTTTGTATTCGCTTTGGTACTAAAAATGCTCGATAGATAGTAAATCAGCGAAAACCAGACCAAAGGGAGGTGATTCTATGACAGAAGAAGAAAAAGCATCCGACAAAAAGGTCAAACGCTTTGATAAATTTCTAATTGAAATTTTGATAAATATAATTGTCAGCGTGGTAGCAACAGTATGCCTTCTGGCGAAACTGGGGCTGATTAGATAGCTCCGAATAGTTTCAAGGTACATAGTGTTGTGAGCAAAGAAACAGCAACAGGTACAGCAACTGATTTTATGAGAAATCCAACAATGCCAGAGCTTATGTCCTGCTTTGAATGAATGCCCTTAGAGGTCAGAGCGATGAAGTACTTATTATCCCTGGGATATATCAGGTACCCATTTGAAGCCAGTTCATCTAATATACTGAATATTTCATCCTGATATTTTGAGTAATCAAAATTATTTTCTTCATCCCATGTAGGGCAGATTAGTGTGGTATCACCAAGTAGGCACAACTCTGTTTCGGTATTGTTTGCAATCCGTTTTAGATTCTTTAGGACAGTATAGGATTGGATGGTCATACTATCACTCCTTTTCTTTTCAGCATAAAGAAAATGGAGAGAAATGTCAAGAAAAGTGAAGAAAGAGGGGGATGCAATGGCAGATTTATTTGTCGCTCTTGCCCTGCTGACCTTTGCGGGTGTAGCGGGATTGGTGATGATGGTAATTGCTCTGTATGTGGCATCAGCGGCACTGGATGCTACGAAAAAACGGAAGGAGGATAAAGAATGAAAGAGTACATAACATCGTTTGGTGTGCCGATTACTTCTAAGGTGGTCGGCGGAACAATGGAAGAATTACAGGATTCTATCAGCGAAAAGCTGTCTGCAATGAATGAGAAGGACTTTCCTTCACTTGAAAATGTCCTTACAGAGGATGAAAAAGCAAGCTAGGGGGTGAGGCTATGAGAGGCGGAGCGAAGCGCAGCGGCGCAACGCTGGAGGGAATGAAGCAGGCGTTGGAAGGAAAGCTGTATATCGGGAAAAAGATTAAAAAAATCGTGTATTTCCGAGAGGGCAGCACAGGCCCGGTATGAAAAGACAAGAAAACAGGAGTTGTTACAGGATTGTATCCATTTGTGTTTACGGTGGATTTTGGGAAATACACAGAATCATTCAGATACGGACAGTTTTTTGAGAAAGGGAGCGAGGTGGTGAGAGTATGAAAAAACGCAGACGTTTACGGAAACCGATTCGTTGGGCATTACGGTTTGTGTGCTATGCCGTAGCGGCAATCGTAGCGGATCTGACGGTCATCGGGGCTATTCTGTATTACTTCGGAGATATGTACATTATGGCGGCTCTGGGCGTGTGCCTGGGGGTGAATATTCTGACGGAGTATTTCTTCTTCAAGGATGAATTTCGCAGAAAGGTGGTGAAGGAATGAAGGACGCAGGATGGAGCATTTACCCGAATCTGGAGAAATGGATATGGATGAACTGTAAATCTATCAGTGACTTTGCCGGAAGAATCGGGGTAGCACATAAAACAGTAATCACCTTGATGAAGGGCGAGAGAGGAACGACGAAATATGTCATTGACCTGATCCTGAAGGAGACAGGCATGACATACGAAAAGTGTTTCGAAGAAAAATAAAATATCCCCTTTGGCGGTGGCACGCCTCGGGGGAAAAGATAAACAATCAATTACATAGTAGCAGAAAAGCAGGATTTATGCAATGAAAATATGGCTTCTCGAAGCAGCATCCCCGGGATAATGAAATAAAAAATGCAGCATAGAAGTTAGCTTTCTTTTCCGTGGAGATAATCGGTCGAGACATTAAGTTCGCGAGCAATTTTGGGCAGATTCTCGTGACGAGGCTCATAAGTACCATTCAACCATCGTTTAACAGTAACTACAGAAACACCCGCGAGAAGGGCAAGCGTACTGACATCCATATTCATTTTTTCCATAGCGTGTGTGAGACGCTCGGAAAGAATGTTAGGAAACTCCCAAAAGAAAAAGAAGAAGAACATGGTAATCACCCCCTTTGACCGGGGATGCTGCTTCGAGAAGCCATATAAATTTATTTTATCACAAATCGAAAGAAACAGGAGAAAAGGCGGAGGTTTTGACAATGGGAAAAATCGAGGATGCGATTAAAAAGATAAATTTACAGATTCAGATGAGTCCAAACGATAAATACCGTGCGCTTATCGGGGAGTACATCATTGACCAGATTACAACAGAAGCAGCAGCGGAGCAGATTCTACAGGCGGAAAAGACATTAAATAGGGCATTGGTTGAGATTACAAAGAAGGCAGAAAAACAAAAAATGGGAAACTGCGCTGTCATTGAGGATTCTGTGGTATACGGCTGGGCAAGAGAATATTTCGGCTTAACGGCAAATCCGCAGGCACCTGCGGAAGAACCCAAAAAAGGCGTTTGCGTCAGTCTGGAAGATTTCCTGTAAGGGGGCGAGGGCATGAATCTGAAAAAGATACAAGCAATGCCGTTTGCCCCATTCCGTAGGGAAAGCATGGAGCGGTGGAGAGTTACGGTAAAGGAGCCTGTGGTGGACGGAGAGAGAATGCTTGTGGTCGATTTTCTTGAAAACACCGCCTGTGTTTCGTACAAACGAGAAACGCCCTCCTTCCGTATCGTCTGCGGAAAGAAAAGCAGAGAGGTAAAGGGCATCACGCACGAAGGAAAGATACAGCAGAAGGTTCTGGATTCCTTCCGGAGATTCGCAGGGGAATACGCCATGATTTCCCCCAGAGAGGAAGAAGCCCTGCGGCGGTTTCTGAAAGCAGAAAAAACGGGAAATCATCAGCTGGACAATCTCTGCACATGGGTAGAACAAACAAGGCAGGAAATGAAGAAACGGTCAATGGGGGAACGGGGCGAGCTGATGGATGAGGACTATCGGCTTTGCCCCGAAGCCTTACCGGAAGGAATGATTGACTACATCCGCAGAGAGGTTTTACCAAAAGACAGAGTGATTATTTATAAAAGAGGGAATGTCAACGGCATCTGCACCGTTTGCGGCACGCAGGTTCGTGCCATGGGCAGACGATTTACGCAGAGTACAAGGGTTAACTGTCCGAACTGCGGTGCAAGGGTTTCTTGCGTTCTGGAGGACGGCTGCGCGTTTGCCGCAAATTACATAGAAAATATCGTTGCGGTGCAGAAGGGGACGGACGGAGAAACAGTGTTCTTCCGGCAATGGCTCTTGCATCGGGATAACTCGGCAAGGTGGGAGCATATAGAGAATTTCCTACAGGAAACCGTGAGATATGCCATCAGAGGGAATAAAACAGCCAAATGGCAAAAACAGGGGAAGGATAGCTACTATATGCGTACGGAGCGGTACGAGCTGGACGAATGGACCAGATGGCAAGGCAACCGTATTTATGACGGCAGTTATTTCTTCTATACCGGTGGGATAGAAGAAGCCCTGAGCGGAACGGCAATGCAGTATGCCGACCTGGAGGGGTATCTGGAAGAAAGGGGACACAACAAAAATCCGATTTATTTCTTAGAATACCACGCAAGGTATCCGGTCATTGAATTTCTCTGGAAAGCGGGTTATCGGAACATCGTGCATAGCCGTGTCTTTGGAATGTCCAAGGAAAACCGAAATGCCATCCTCTGGGAGCGGAAAAAGCTGAAGGAGTGCTTCAAATTTCCGCTGCGGATTTTAAAGCTGATGCCGCCGGAGGAATGGAGCTTGAATGATATCCAGCGCGTGAATGACCTTTGGGAAAAATACGGCGGAAAAGTCACAGATACCGAGATACGGTTGGTGCTGCAATCAAAGGTGGATATACAGCTTTGGAGCAGGGCAACAACATACGCAAATGCAGGAAGGATTCTGAAATACATTAAAAACCAGACGGACAAGAGGAAAGAGAAAAATCCGGATAAAAGAAGCATATCTCAGAATGATACGGCACAAGCCTATCGGGATTATTTGCAAGAGTGTGAGCAGCTCCACCTTGATTTACACGATAAGGAGATTCTTTTTCCGAAGGATTTGACGGCGGCACACAACCGCACAATGGAACAGGTCAAATTTGAAAAGAATAAGGCAGACCAAGAGAAATTCCAAAAAGCAGTAGAAAAGCTGGAAAAATTCGCATGGGGCGAAGGAGAATTTTTCGTTCGCCCTGCGAGAGAACAGATGGAGCTGACGGCAGAAGGAAAAGCCCTGCATCATTGTGTCGGCGGATACATCAAACGTATGGCAGAGGGAGAAACCGCAATATTCTTTCTGCGAAAGGTAAGCGAACCGGACAAGCCCTTTTATACATTGGAATTGCAGAAGAAAAGGGTGATCCAATGCAGAACAGAGCATAACGCATCCTATGACAGAAACCCGGATGTGAAGAACTTTGTGGATATGTGGATGGAAAAAGTCGTGAAAAAAGGCGGAAATAAGAAGGCTAAGGAGGCAGCAGCATGAACGAAATCACAAGACCGATTGAGGTCATTACACAGGAAATCAATTTTTATAAATTACAGGCAGGCAACGCCATTATCGAGATTGGGAAGCGTCTGCATGAGGCAAAGCTGACACTGCCGCATGGCGCATGGGGTGCATGGTTGCAGAATGAGGTGGAGTTCTCGGAACGTACCGCACAGAATTTCATGCGGATTGCCAAGGAATACAGAAATCCGCAGCTGATTGCGGACATGGGGAACAGCGCAACAAAGGCACTGCTCCTGCTTTCCCTGCCGGCAGACGAAAGAGAAGAATTCATCGGCGAGGCGCACGAGATTGACGGGGAAGAAAAACGGTTGCCGACATGACAACAAAGGAAATGGAGCGTCTGCTGAAGGAGCTGGAAGCGGAACGTGCAGAAAAAGAGAAATTGCAGTCTCAGTTGGATCTGTTCCAGACGGAAAAGGATAACGCTGTGGATGCCGCCTATAAGGAGACTGAGGATAAACTGGAGGCACTGCTCAGCCAGAAGGAGGCAGCGGAAACAGCGCAGAAGGAAGCGGAGGAAAAGATTGCCGCCATGGAGACAGAAATGGACGAGCTGCGGATGCAGGCAGAGCAGACTGCCATTCCGGATGAATCCGAATTGGAAAGAATCCGCAGGGAAGCGGAGAACACCGCCAATCAGAAGGCAGAAGAAGCCATGCAGAAGAAGCTGGATAAAGCCAAGAAGGATGCAGAGAAAGCAAAGAAAGAGGCAAAGGAGGCACAGGCAGCCATTGAAGCGCATGAAGCCGCACAGAAGGAAGCGGAAGAAGCGATGCTGAAAGCCAAGGAGGAATTGGCGCAGGTAAAGGCAGATACAGAAAAGAAGCTGAAAGCGACAGGCTCATCCGGCATTACGATTTTTAAGGTGCATTTTGAGGCGGTACAGGGGGAAATCAACAAAATGCTGACCTGCATCGGTGGGGTAGAGGAATCCGAAGGCAAGGAAGAAGCGGATAAGCTGAGAAAGGCTCTGCAATCGCTTTGCCAAAGCGTACAGGATAATTTGTAAGGAGTGAGCGGCATGACGGATAGAAGGAATAAAGGAAAGTATGAGGTCTGTCAGGACTGCGGCGCACATCTGGACCATGGGGAGCAGTGTGATTGCAGGGAAGAAGATTCTTCGCAGGATGCCGTTTATAAGGCAGAGGATATATATAAGGAAAAAACAGGCTCTAGTAGCGGTTGAGGCGTTTGGTTATGAGGAACGAACGTATAGCGAACGCTGTGTGAGGTGACGAATAAACGCCGAAATATAGCGGTTTCCGAAGCAAAGCGA
>OLWB01001158.1_pt1 | contig 25725 bp, 25 predicted proteins | sample 1673331 | NCBI WGS metagenome assembly OLWB01 (sample SAMEA3178943, study PRJEB25190) | human gut metagenome | biome: human gut; feature: human-associated habitat; material: faeces | place: Austria | collected 2013
TACATATACATAAAACTAATATAACTTTTATCTGTAACTTCTTATCAGTAGTTATTTACCCTGCTTCAAATAATACTCATTCATATTTCACGTTAATTACTAATATATATAATAACATAGATATACCATCTGATACAATTATTAATTAATGATTATTCTAACTAACGTACATTTTCCGCTACATTAAACCCTAAAAAATGTTTTTATTTATGTAGACAAAACCTTTTACATTTTATATAATGTTTAGGAAATTTATTATTTTTTAATCTAAATTTAAGGAGGATTTGAATTATGAGAGAAAGAAATATTGCAGTATGCATTATTCTGTCAATTGTTACTTGTGGAATCTACGGTTTATATTGGCTCTATGCAATGGCAAATGACATCAACGAACTAACAGGTGATAATTCTACATCAGGTGCTATGGTACTTGTTCTTTCAATTATTACTTGTAGTATTTACCTTTGGTACTGGTTATACCAGGCAGGTAGAAAAATTGACGCTGTTAAGTGTGCAAGAGGCCAGATGTCAGATAACTCAGGTGTTTTATACCTTATCTTAGCTATCTTAGGTCTTTCAATTGTTTCATATTGCTTAATTCAGAATGAACTTAACCATTTATAAAATGAATTGCAAAGTAACTTATAGATATTTGTAATGGATATGAAAAACAGAGCTTTTAAAATTTGCAAATACATATTGAGTTTATTATTAATCGGTCTTTCTTATGGAATCTTCGTAAGAAAGACTGGTTTTGCTATACCGTGTATTTTTTATCGAATTACAGGTCTGCAATGCCCGGGTTGCGGTGTAACACGTATGTGTCTCGCTCTTATGAGACTTGATTTCGTGGCAGCATATCATTATAACAAACTATTGTTTATAATATCTCCTGTAATTGTTTTTATAATTGCACAACAGATTTACAGATATATTCGTTTTAACGATGCTAAGACAACAAAAGCACAAACAGTAATTCTGATTCTACTGATTGTACTTTTGGTAATCTGGGGAATTTTGAGAAACATTTTTTAATCTCAGGATTCCCCTTTCATTCTGTAAATTTTATTTTCTTAACTTGGCATGTTTTAATGATATTAGTTCATCATTACTTCCCAACATTTTACTGCTGTAATATACTTCTATATCCAGTCTTTGTATATAATCAAGAATTTCCTCATCCGACATATCTCCCATATACATAGTTAACCAAATTATCTCTGTGTCCTTTTTAGTTTTTAATGGTTTTATATTTTCTGATACAAAAGCACCTGTTGAATATAATACATAACTATCATCTTTTTCATTAGTAACACTTCCTATGATGTCTTTTAAATTAAATATACTATTATTTTTGAATTCCACCGAAATTATTACTGTTCCATAATCTTTCGTCTTATCCGATGGTAAATTTCTATTTTTTCTAACCAGCTGTTCATCATTTAAAAAAACACTACTATTTTTTCCTTCATATCTATCAATTAATGCATTAAATATTTCGTCATCATATTCTTCTCCAGCCAAATTTTCATCATCTCTTGATATAAATATCTCTATTTTATTTTCATTTATTTCACAAGGCTTAATTACATTGAAATATATAAATATTAAAACTGGTATTATAATTATAGCTATAACTATTATTTTGCGTTTACTCATTCGTTTATTTTCCTCCAAATATTATTTTAATTTACTTAAATACTATTCTATAAAACATATTACAATTTTTATTATATTTTTTCTTCATGTACCAATATATATACGACGTGTCATCATAATTATTTTGTGCATATGTACTTGCCGCATTTGGATTATAATTTCCATACACCGTAATTGTAGAAAATTTAATTCAGAAACAATAGTTGATTTTCGGTGTTACTTTTCGTTACTTTTCGTTATTTTTCGTTACTTTTCGTTACTTCTTTAACAAATATTTAATATTGTTACCTTAGCATTAACATTTTTCGGCAATATTATATATAATTATATTAATCCTTTCTTCACATACATATCCTCGTCTAACCCATTCTCTGTAAGCTTCTCATCTTCCACACGAACATACACTTCGCCATCTCTGGTAAGAAGTTTTACGCTGACCATCAAGGATTCACCCTCTAAACGCTCTTCACAACCATAATCGCCATCAAATATTTCTAAAATATAACCATACAAATCACTATTCTTTGACAGTTCTTCCTTAATCTCATTAATATTAATTTCCTTCATTATTTACCGCCTCCGTCTGTTTCTTTCTTCTTTTCTTATGCCTTTTTACTAATATAAATATGAATATAATCCATAATACTACTGCTGCAATAACTGAAATAGCTGCATAGACCTGCCAATCTCTATATGTAGTTGCATAACGGTATCCTAATTCACTATTCAATGTAAGTAACTTTTCTCCGGATACCTGAGATGTAATATATACTGCATACGAAGTGCATCCTATTGCTGCAAGTGTTCCAAGCAGGCTGATTATCAGCATTATAATTACCATTTTTATTACCTTTATACTGCTTCTTAACCATATATATTTTCATACATATTGTCTATCGCAATTCCTTTCATTTTAATTTAATACATTTCCAATTTACTTTTTCCTGCGTCTTTTTATTCCTTTAATAAATACAATCATATATACCACAACAAGTATAATTAGTACGCCTGTAATTATATACAATTTTCTTCTGTTGCTTTTACTCATCTCATGTGTGACTGTTGCACTATATTGAGACTCATTACCTGCGACATCAATTGCCACAAGCTTTATGGCATTTTTACCAAGTTTAAGTCTGACCTTTTCATTAAAATAGCCTTTTTCCATCTCAATTTCTCTTCCATTGAGAGTAAGCACTGCACCCTCTTCAGAATATCCGCTTATGTAAATATAATCTTTAGATGTAATGCTGTTATCTATATCATCGGCTATTGAAAGTGCCGGTGGAACTGTATCTACATAGATATTTTTAGTAAATGTAATTACATTGTTCTTCTCATCTGTTATTCTGAATACAACTACATTGTCTCCATCACTCATATTAATTCTATATTTACCTGATTCAGTTTCTCCCTCAAGCATAAGCTCATCATTTAACCATGCATCAATTACAGCTTTGCCGTTTATAGTTACATCGGCTATAATAAACTTGTGATTTGTAGCATTTTCTTCGACATCATACACCACATTTGCATCTACGGTTGTATCCCTATTTACTTCGATTTTATCATAATTACAGTCATTACCATCTACTACGGCTAAATATACCTTTTCATCACTGTCTTTAAAATCTCCATAATATAATGTATCGCCTGCTTCGGTTTCCACTTCAGATATAAGGTTCATATCTTTATCCCAGACATAGACTGTTTTTCTGTCATTTTCATTCTCATTTGTCCAGCTTATATAATAACCATCATTATATTTTCCACCTTTAACATCTTTAACTTTCTTCTGGCTGTCCTTACGGCTGATACTTATTACTGAGTCTGTATATGCACTTTTAAATACACCATCTTTAGACACACGTATATAAAAATGATATTCACAAGGCTTAAGATTGCCAAATGATAATTCGGCTTCACCACTTGCCCCACCAGTTCCTGAGTATACCTTTTCTCCGTCAAAACCCTCGTTATCTGTATCAGCAAATACTTCTATCTGTACCTGTTCAGGACAATCACTTATAGAATACTTAGCTATGTATTTATCATCTTTTGCCTCGACACTAAATGAATTAATAACCATAGAATTAGGGAGTTGTCCTGCTTCCACCTTAACTACACCTAAGTTATCTCCGCTGACTTTAATTGTCCATTCGCCCTTAGCAGGCTGTCCGACATTTACTATGGCTTCGCCATTTGCCTCGTAGACATTATCCGATGTCTTTTCTTTACTGTAGACTTTACCGTCAGGCGAAATTAATTCAACTGAGCCTTTTTCTTCTACATTATCCCATGTTATATAAAATATCGCATTAGTATAATCCTTATCTACATTTAATTTTACTTCTTTCGTCTCTGCAAATGCATTAACGTAAAGTAAAATCGTAAATAACATAGAAACAATTGCCACTTTAACTATTCTCTTCATAATATACTTTTCTCCATTCCGCAGACGTTTACATTAATTTGATGATGTACCAATTTTATTCCAGATAAATGGGCCACCATCTGCATCATACCAGAGTGTTCCCTCTTTGTTCACACTGCCATCTTTGTAATTAACTGTAACTGCTGCATATTTGAAATCCCATTCAAATTCAACTTTAAATGATGCATTACCATTTGCATGAATACTAAGTGGTGCGCAATCAAGTTTACCATTTACTCCGGCCTTCATATATGCACCTGACAGATTTCCACCTAAGTCTGCATCAGCACCACCTGATATTTCCATTCCAAAACCTGAAATATTTAACTTAACATTTGCTGAAATGTCTAGTCCACTTTTATTAATCTTAGCCTCAGCCGATGCTTTTTCAGAACCAAGCAATGACATATCTGCACCGATTACGAATTCCGGCTCTGAGAAATTAATCTCTATTTTGCCATCAATGTTACCTATTTCGCCCCAGTCCTTGAATTTCTTTAATAGCTTATTATTACTTACATCTATGGTATTAAATATATTAGCTTCAGCACCTAATTTAGCTGCCAATACTACGTCCTGATAATCATAAGCATCTGACTTTATATCTGTACCGATAATATTGTATGTCTCAGGTGATACAATACTTTCATACAGCTTTAATAATCCTGTACTCATTCCCTGAAGGGAGCCACCGACTTTATTGATTTCAATAATCTTATATATCGGTATTCCGGGATTCAATGAAGCATCTATACTTACTTTATCAGGTAACCAGTAATATGATGACAATGAACCCTCAAGTCCCTCTATGCCTGTTCCTCCAAAACCAGGTATAAGTCTGCTAAAATCAATTTCTCCACCGATACTCCAGTATTCATTATCTGCATCAAGGGAGTTTAATTTAACTTTTATGGACTTTATTCCAAATGTTCCAAATTGTAATGCGTCATTCACATTTACTTCGGCTTCGCCACCAAATTCTATTCCATCAGGTGTTAATGCAATGGAAACTCCAATGTCTCCGGCATCTTTTATGTCAAATTTATTGGCATCTGTTCTTGAAACAGGTGTTGGTTCCGGTTCATTTGCACCTTTTTTATGCTTCAATGATTTATTAACGTCTTTAACTATCTCATCTAATCTTATGCTCTTAACATCTATCTGCAGACGGTTTGAATACAGATTAACTTCTGCAACATCGACATCCATTATCAGTGGAATTGATAAATCAAAGTCACAAATATTATTATCAAAACCTGCCGAAGAAGAATCTACATCTATAGAATATCTGTGTTTTTGAATAACATAGTCCTTACCACCCATAACAAGTGTTGTGAAGTTCTGTCCGTTTGCTTCTGACATCTGTTTATAACTTACATATAGTTTGGAATTGCCGCTTAATGTACCGCTTTCGCCTACATATACAGATGAATTTGCATTTAAGTCAATGTCTTTATCCATTCCATTTACGGTTATCTCCATATCGCCTGCACTATGTACAAAACCATTTAGCATAACATTTCCACTTGCTAATAATTTGTTATCTGAAATTTGTCCGATTGCATCAGCAGTAATGGTACTTCCACCTAATCTTATGGACTTGGTTGTACCTGATTTGAATACGCTAAACATTTTATTAGCAATAATTAATCTTCCATCTGATGTCTTAATCTGGATATCATATCTTCCCGGTTCAATTGTACCCTTTAATGTGGCTGTTAATGTAGTCTTACTTTCCACTTTGATATCCGTAAGCGGAATTTTACCTACGGAAATATTCATTCCCTCTTCAAAACCACCACCTGTAATCGTAACACTTATGCCATTTGTTACATCTTTTATACAGGTTGTACCTGGAGTAATTGACGATATTCCCAATGTATTTTCATCGATTTTCTCAATTGAATCTTTGTTACCTTCATCAGATGGTTTGTTTTCTTCCTTAATATAATAATCTTTGTTATCAGATGTACTGTATTCATCAATTGATACCATAAGATTTCTTGGATCTGTTTCCACATTTTTCTCTACCGTATATTCTATACAGTAATTATTCACTATGTATTTCTGTAATGTCAGATAAATGTCCGATAATTCTGACGAACTTGATGCTTTAATGAATTTACCACCTGTCTTATCAGCAATGTCTTTCATATATTCCTCATCAGCATCACCAAATGCTACTGTATATACAGCTATCCCTTCATCGACTGCGTTCTGTATCGCTTCCGGCATGGCAGCCGTATTTCCGTCCTGACCATCAGACATAAGTATTATAGCTCTGCTTCCTGTTTCATCTTTTATTTCATCAATTCCGGCATTAAGTCCACCGGCAATATTAGTTCCTCCGTCACTTTCTATGCTGTTAATTGCACGTTTAAGTCTTTCATGTGAATCTGTAAGTTTCTGCACATTTTCAGCACCATCAGCATATGCTATTATTGAAATCTTTTCATTTTCTTTTTCCATATAATTTACTGCTTCAACGGCAGCCATCTTAGCATTATCTATTGGTGAACCTAACATGCTTCCACTCTTATCCATCACTATCGCAATGCTTACTTTACTGCTTGATTTATCGCTTAATATTTTAAAATTATCTATTTCATATAAAGTATCTATTAATGTAAAATCGTTTTCTTTAAAATCTGATGCTAACTCATTTTTACCCTCTTTATCACCATTGATATTCACATATGCTTTTATCTTTGGATATTCAGATTTATCAATTCTGCTTATATGAATATTCAATTTATCATATTTGAGTGTGTTAGTAACATATGAATTAAATGAGCCATTAATTGTGCTTTCATCAGAAGGAACCACTCCATTTGTCTGTGCATCAATCAACGCATCAACGGCAGCATTTAATTCTGAATTATATTCATCTGTCGTTAACTTATTATATTGCTCAACTACTTCATCGAGTGCCTCTTTTATGGCTGAATTATCTGAAATATCTACACTATTATCTATTACCTCGTATAAATATTTATTAGCAGTCTCTCTGTCTCCTATAATCAGATACAGTTTGGCAAGCTGCAGATTATACATTCCTGTTTCATCACCATTCTTAGGTCTTTTTGCAAGAATATAATTAATTGCCCTTTTTACGTCCACATAATTTGCTTCTGTATACAAATCATTTGCTTCTGATAACAGCTTATCTATCTGTGCTTGAATTTCATCTGTAATATTATCATTATATTCTTCTAATTTCTTCGCCTGCTCGTATTTCCTCTCAGCCTTTTCTATTAATTTTCTAACCTCAGAATCTACAGATTTATTATCTATATCATTACCAGTACCATTGTCTATTGCATAATCTGACCTGTCATCTGGTGAATTATTAATACCGTCACCACTTGTCATTACATTATCAGTATTTAACTGTGCTTTAGAATATGCCTCCTGCGCAATAACGTCAGTATATATAACATAGTTCTCTTCATTTCTATATTTATTAATAAGCTTGTCAGCTGCTTTCTTAGCTGCCTCATAATCTTTTATATATATGTAATATTTACAATAAAGTCTTAATACATCCTCACTTTTACCATATTCACTCTCTATATCTTTCAAATCATTTTCAGTAATTTCAGAAATATCCTGACCATACAATTTATTATCCATTTCATAGTCCTGTGTATAATCCTGAAGCTGTTTGTCTGAGAATTTCATCTCATTCATATAATCCTTCGCTATTTCTATAGCTTCTTCAGTCTTTTCAGTTTTAACATTATATGAGCCTGAAGCAGTATATTGTATCTGTATATCCTCTAAATCAGCAAGATAATCCTTATAATCCGTATATTTTTCTTCTGATTCTCCAACCAGGCCTATTTCTTCCTTACAAATTTGTTGAACTTTTTTAACATATTTCTTATCAATATCTTTAAGTTCGCCACTTTCTAAAAGTCTTTCTGATTTAAAATATCCCTGTATATAATCCTGCTCTATTAATGATGATATAACGCCTAAAACCTCTGCTTTAACGCCATACTCGCCACCAACTGTAGCAAGTTTTACCTCCGCACTTGATATATTTCCATCTATAAGATAATTATATGCCACAAATAAATCTGAAGCATCCGACTTATCTTTCCTAACTGTATTCAAAATACCCATCGTCACTGAACCGATGGTTAATATAATAATTGTTGACATTAATATCCATTCAAATGCTTTTCGTCTTATTCTCAGGAATATATGCCCTAGTATATCAATTATCAGAAATATTCCAAAAACTATTGCCAGCTTCCAATACATTCTTTTTCTCCTTTGATTCGTTTAATATATTTTTTTAACCTAAAAATGGAATTAAGGTAATATGCTCCCTTAATCCCATAATTATCTAAATTATTTTGTACCAAATATTCTGTCGCCTGCATCACCAAGTCCAGGACAAATATAAGCATCTTCATTTAAACATCTGTCTAACTGACCTACATATAACTGGATATCAGGATGTGCTGTCATTAATCTGTCAATTCCCTCTGGTGCGGCAATTATTGACATAAACTTTATCTTCTTTCCGCCATGCTGTTTTATGAAATTAACTGCGGCAACTGCTGAACCACCTGTTGCAAGCATAGGATCTGTTACAACGATTACTCTCTCTTCAATTGGAGTTGGAAGCTTACAATAATATTCCTCCGGCTCATGAGTTTCTTCATTTCTGCATAAACCAATATGACCTACTTTTGCACTTGGTGTAAGTGCAAGTATTCCACCCACCATACCAAGACCAGCTCTAAGAATAGGTACAACTGCAAGTTTTCGTCCTGCTATCATTGGTGTCGTACACTTTTCAATAGGAGTTTCAATCTCTACATCTTCTGTTGGAAGATCTCTAAGTGCTTCATATCCCATAAGCATAGCGATTTCTTCTATTATAGTTCTGAATTCGTTAGTTCCTGTATTCTTATCCCTAAGCATTGAAATCTTATGCTTAATTAATGGGTGGTCTAAAATAGTTACATTCTCATAGTTTTTGTACATACCTTTACCTCGCTTCTATATTTTCTATTCTTTAAATTCGTAATCTTTTCCTGGAAGAATTGCATTCAATAATATTCCCGCTATTGCGGCAATTGCAAGTCCTGATAATGTAATTGCTACACCGGCTACATTGAATGTAATACCTGAGGCAATAACTGATTCACCTGCTGCATTACTTACTGACTGATATTCTATGCCAAGAGATGTTACTAATATTACCGCTGCAATAATAAGATTTCTGCTCTTTGTAAAATCTACGGCATTTTCTACTACGTTTCTTACACCAATTGAGGAAATCATTCCATATAAGATTAATGACACACCACCAATAATTGCTGATGGAATAACCTGAATTACAGCTGCAAATTTTGGTGAGAATGATAACATAACTGCAAAAAGTGCTGCAATTCTCATAACAACCGGATCATACACTTTGGTTAATGCAAGTACACCTGTATTTTCTCCATATGTTGTATTCGCAGGGCCACCAAATGCTGCTGATAAACTTGTTGCAAGACCATCACCTAAAAGCGTTCTGTGAAGTCCCGGATCAGCAATATAATTCTTACCTGTAGTTGCTCCGATTGCTGATATATCGCCAATATGTTCCATCATTGTTGCCAATGAAATTGGTACAACTGCTACAATTGCACTTACATCAAATTTCATAAATTCACTTGTTTTTAATGGAAGTCCAACCCATGCAGCATTCCTGATTGTTGCATAATCAATTGTTCCATGTCCATATTTAGCAAGAATAATTGCTATTACATATGTTCCAACTACTCCAAGCATAATTGGAATAATCTTAACCATTCCTTTACCCCATATGTTACATACGATAACAATGGCTATTGCTATAATTGCAAGAAGCCAGTCTGTTTTACAGTTATTTATAGCTGATGGTGCAAGTATAAGACCTATGGCTATAATAATTGGTCCTGTTACAACAGGTGGGAAAAATTTCATTACTTTTTTCGCTCCAAATACTTTAACCAATGCGGCTACCACTACATATACAAGTCCGGCTATAAATACACCACCACAGGCATATGGTAATGCATTAACTCCCTCGCCAAAGTCCATTGCCTTAACGGCTGAATATCCTCCTAGAAATGCAAAAGAAGAACCTAAAAATGCAGGTACTTTTCCCTTTGTTATTAAATGAAACAATAAAGTTCCAAGTCCTGCCATTAATAATGTTGTTGAAATTGATAATCCTGTCAGTATTGGAACTAATACTGTTGCACCAAACATTGCAAATGTATGCTGGATACCCAATAATAATGTCTTAGGAATACCTAACTGTTTGATATCATAGATTGCTCCATCTGACGGATTTTCTGACTGAATGCCAAGTTCCTTCATTTTCTTTCCTCCTGAATTGTTATTTTGCGGTAATATAAAAAACGATTACACACGCTTCTTTATATTATACAAAATTCGGCTGAAAATATCTATATCTATTTTTATTATAACCATTATCCTAGAAAAGACTTTTTAACCCTTATAACAAAAAATAAAATATATGACACACACCCGATTAAGGAAATATGAGAGCATGTGTCATAGACGGACTTCCCAGCTTTACTAATCATCTAAAAAGTTTAAAAAATTCTTCTGTGATAATGGTTTTGAATAATAATATCCCTGCAGATATTCACAACCAATAGACTCTAATTTTGCAGCCTGTTCAGCTGTTTCAATCCCTTCTGCCACAATATGGAACCCTAACTTTCTAATCATTTTTACACTACTATCTAGTGCAATTCCTGCTTTATCATTTTTAAATGATGACCATACTATAGTCTTATCCATTTTGATAAGATGAAATGGAAGATTTATCAGATAATTAATATTTGAATATCCTGTACCATAATCGTCTAACGAGAACTGTACACCACCTTCAACTAATTTTCTCATATTAATATCTAACATCTGATGTGAATTAACTGTGGCTGTCTCTGTTATCTCTAAATTAATCTGTCCCGGATGGAGTCCATATTTTTCAATCTTATCAGAAACCCTTTTAGCCATATCGTGTTTCATACATTCAATAACAGACACATTTACTTCTATATATTCTATGCCCTTTTTATATAATTCATTGGTTCTTGCGAATCTACATACTTCATCTAATACGAAATCATCAATTCTTATAATTGAACCATCTTCCTCTGCAATCGGTATAAATTCTTCCGGTGAAATAAACCCTAATTCCTCATCATTAAGTCTTACTAATGCCTCTGCTGAATTAATCTTCTTATTCTTCGTTGAATAAATAGGTTGAAAATATACTTCAAATGATTTATTCTTAATGGCTTTATGTATTGCTAATTTAACCTTGCTTTTTCTTCTTCCATTATAATATTCATTATCTCCTGCAATTATTACTCTGTTTTCCTTGCCATGATCTTCCTTAGCAAAATAATTAGTACAGGTAAATAGTTCTTCTAATTCTGATACATCCTCTGGATAACGGATAAGGCAAATGTCCATTATTACAGGTATCTCCACATCTCCAACCATCCATACTCTGTCACAGTCTTTAAATATTTCTTCTGCTAAGTCCTTCATTTGCTCATATGTATTTACATTAGATACAATGTAAAACATATAGTCAGACACTCTATATATCTTCATATCTTTTGTCTTAGAATTAAGGTAATCTGCTAAATTAATCTCAAAATCACTCATGCAGTCTTTACCAAATATTTTCTCAAGATATTCATAATCCTCAATGCTTACTGAAATTACATTGAATGGAATCTTTGATGTAATAAATACTTTTGCCCGGTCCATAAATGCTTTACGATTAAATGTGGCCACTCTTCCGTCTATCAGATCATCCGGTTTCTGCACATTAAAGTACAACACTAAGAAACATATCGCCTCGCCAAAACTTTCTACAAGATATCTCGGATTAACACATTGGATAATTACTGATAATATAGTTACTATTGCAAAAAATTCTATATTATGTAATTTGTATTTTTCTATGATTTTATCAAATCTTCTAATATAAAATATGACAAATACAATGTAAAATATGCTTATGGCATATATGACTCCAATTAGTTTTCCTCTTACAAACCCATTCACTTTATCAATTTTAAAAATAACATTTGTGAATGTATTAATAGCTAACAACACAAGTCCAAACACAGCCGGTATTGTAATTACTACCCATAACTTACGATTTCTTCTGTAGCAACTTTCAGCACTTTCGAGATTATATAAACAATACATTACTATCATAAGCATCTTAAATATAAAATATATATACTCTAAAATATATATATACCATATACTATATTTCTCAATATGATTTATAAAATATCCCGATAACAAATCTGTAATTGATGTAACAAGAAGATATACCAGCATACTCACGTAGATTTTAAACTGTGAATCATGTTTTATTCTTCCCATAATGCAGGCAGCAAGGATAATACATGTTAATATTATTGCACATACTTCATATTCTAAAATATACACACTTACCACCTGCTTTCCTTTTCATATTTTCTACATACATATATCTTCAATAATTGCTGATGTTACTTTAACTATATCTTCTGGTGCCAGAACAAGTTGTGTTCCTATTCGTCCACCACTTATAATCACTTTGTCATAATTCATTATGCTATTATGCAACACTGTCTTATACTGCTTCTTCATACCAATAGGTGTACAACCACCTCTTACATATCCTGTCACTTTATTAATATCCTTAACATGTAACATTTCCACATTCTTCTCGCCGACCACTTTAGCTGCTTTCTTTAAATCAAGTTCTTTATCTATAGGAATTACAAATACAAAATAATTACTGCTTTTTCCTACTGCCACTAAAGTCTTAAATGACTCATCATAATTCTGTCCAAGTCTGTCAGCAATATCTGTTCCACTTATAAATTCATCACATTCATAAGTATTTATATCATATTTAATTTTATTTCTATCTAAAATACGCATCGCATTTGTTTTCAATTCTTTACCCATTGTAAGTCGCTTCCTTTGATGTCATTTATTTTGTTCTATTTTAATATTCTTAGTCCCATCGCTATCACATCTGATGTTTCCATTACAATTAAAATAATACTTTACATTTAATTTCTCCAATTCATATATCAGACTTGTCGATACTTTACTTTCTGATTCACATGTAATTATCGCATATTCAGGGGCTGACTCGTCTATAAACTGTATGGTATTATCCTCTAATCTGCCATGATAAGGTACCTTTAAAACATCGGCCTTAATCATTGAATCACCTAACAACTCTGATATTCTCTCATCTTCAATATCTCCCGTAAATAAAAAACTATCATTATTATTCACTATCTTTGTAACCAGTGAATTGTTATTATCATCTTCATTAAAAGTTTCTTTCGCAGGATAGATATCCATTATAATTCCGTCAAATTCTATTCTGATATTATCTGTTACATAACTTATCAGATTTAACTTATTCCATTTATTAAGTTTGTCCATAAATTTCTGATAAATACTTCCTGTACCATCATATTTAGGCATATAGATAACATTTACATCGAAGTTCTTAACTATATCTTTCGCCCCGCCTATGTGGTCTTTATCATAGTGAGTAATTATCATTCCATCTAATTTCTTTATATTTTTGCTCTTAAGAAATGCAGTAACCTCATCTGCTGTTTCTTCGTATCCTGTGTCTATCAGATATGTGTGCGTTTTAGATTGAATCAACATACAATCACCCTTACCCACATTCAGATAATCAACAACCAGGTAATTATTTTTAGTTATGTTTGCGCCTGTACCTGTAATTTTTTCTTTTTCTCTGCTACATAATAGCAGAAATATACATAAACAGATGCATAATAATGTTGTTAGAAAAAATCTTATGTATTTAAATTCCGTACTGGTTTTTCTTCTATATAAAAACATTATTATCATCTCCATTTTATTTAGTGTTATATTCACGCTTTAAATATTGTGAAACATCACACCTTAATTTATTTTCTTTTTAAATTTGCATACTGCCCTTTAATCATCATATAAAGTTCATGACCTTTTTCTTGTCCTAATCTGCTTACAAGCATTCTGTAGAAGTGCTGTTTTCCTGTTGATTTACCAATAGTTTCAACTAATACAGGAACAACATCTTCTTCATACTTATCACCTATAATATTCTTAATATCATCCGTTATATTTAATTTTACTTCTGCTGCAAAAATCTTATTTTTTGATGTAGGATTTTGAATATTCAGATTTGGTTTCTTATCTATAGTGTTGTTTACTTCAGTTTTAACTTTTTCTGTTTTAACTTCTTCAGTTTTTACTTCTGTATTCAGATTATAAGAGCTGTTATAATTACCTGTATTATCTTGTCTGTTCATATCATATGAATTGTTATAATTATCAGTATTGCCTTGTCTGTTCATATCATATGAATTATTATAATTATCAGTATTGCCTTGTCTGTTCATATCATATGAATTATTGTAATTACCATTATATCTTGGTCTGTTTGTACCATATGAATTATTGTAATTACCATTATATCTTGGTCTGTTCGTATTATATGAACTATTTGAATTACCGGCAAATTTAGGTCTGTTTAAACTATAAGAATTGTTCTGATAATTGCCATATGATCTGTAATCACCTGTTTTATATTCAACAAATCTTCCCGGTACAGACTGATTATCTTTAATAGTCTGTTTATCCTCCGGATATCTTCTGCCATATCCTTTATCATATCCTCTGTCTGAATGTCTCTCATATGATTGTGTCTCTCCTTCGGCAGAGTTTCTGTTATTAGAAGACTGTTTTACAAGTCCCTGAGGTTCAGTTTCTGTTGAACTATCATTATTGTCGTTATCATTGCTATTACTATTCTGCATAAATGGAGATTTTCTCATATCTATTTTCTCAATGAATTTACCTGTAAGACCATCATCAAATTCATCGCTTGTGCTGCTCTCCACATCAGAAGTAGCAATACTCTTACAAAGTCTGATATTGCAATTGCAAAGCTCCTGATTCTCCTCCCAGAAACTTGTTGCGCAAAGAAATCCTTTATCCTGACTGATTATAACTATATTCTTATAGCTATTCTCCATAACCAGATATCCAAGATATGTTGATAACTGGAAGTCTAATGAATTTCTTCCACCTCTAAGTATTCTGAAAGTTTCAATCTCAGCTTTACTCTTGCTAAGTAACATATGTACATCAAAAGTTATTGCATCTGCGTTTTTACTGTAAAAAATAACTACTTTGTCACCCTCACTAAGCTCTTCAACGCCTCTAAGTCCTCCTGAACGAACATTTTCAAAATCCACTAAATATACTGTCATTAATAAATTCCTCTCTATTCTACTAATGCAGGTACTTTGCGCAAATCATAACTATATATATTATAGCAGACTTGATTATTACAAGCAATACAAAGTAATAAATATTCGCATCAGCACATTAGTATATTATTAATAAAGCCTTAATTAATATGCTCAATCAATGTTTCATTACTCTTATAAATACTATATAAATACTAAAATATCAGCTTTCTACCTTATCTCTCTTTGTGACTCTCCCATGATTTATATCATATATTTCATCACATAATGTCTGAATATCCTCATTATTATGACTAACTAAAAGAATAGTTTTACCTTCTTTTCGAAGTTCTTTTAATATTCCTCTCATATCTTCGACACCCTCATTATCCAGACCATTCATTGGTTCATCTAATATATAAATATCCGGTTTCTCCATCATTGCCTGGGCAAGTCCCAGTCTTTGTCTCATTCCAAGGCTATATTTTCTTACAAGTTTATTTTCTGCACCCTCTAATCCTACTTTTTTCATTATTTCAAGTATTTCTTCTTTCCCAATTTTCTTTCTTAAATTAGCAAGTATTTTCAGATTTCTATATCCACTGTAATAAGGTATAAAACCCGGTGTCTCAATAATAATTCCCACATTTTGTGGAAAATCGACATCTTTACCAATCTTCTTTTCATCAACATATATATCACCTGACGTAGGTTTTACAAATCCACATATGCATTTCATAAGCATAGTTTTACCAGAACCATTTCTTCCGACAAGTCCATGAATTTTACCCTGTTCTAGTTTAATATTTACATCTGAAAGTATCGTATCTTTCTTAATTGTTAATCCTAAGTTGTTAACCTGAATTGCATAATCTTTCTTTTCCTGACTCATACACTAATCCTCCATTCCGCAGACGTTTACGTCGAAGGAATCGCGAGCAAAATTTCAAATTTTGCTCTGCGATAATAGCTAAAGGTGACGTCTGCGACACCTTTAGCTGTGTGAAAAATCTACATATCAATTCGATTTTTCACACTAATCCTCCATATCTGTTATCTTTGCAAAATCGTATCTTTTTACAGTTACCAAACTTACTGCAAACAGTACTATTAACAGTACTATAAAATAAATATATGAATATGAAATTTTAAATTTCTGTATTCTCAAAACATCATCAAAGTGCAGCCATGCAATTGAATGTGCCGACGGAAATACCCATTGTATTTTACTCTTTAGTCCACACAATGCACTTCCTACTCCTATAATTGTATAACTTATAAGAATTCCCATCATTCTTTTGCCAACTGAAAAGCTTACTAATAACATAAGTTCCATAACCATAAGATATAGCATTAATAACGTTATGGTTAAAATAACAGTCTGAACCGGTGTCATATTGTTATACAGCTTTCCATTTACAAGCATCGGAATCCTTGCCATCTTTTCGTTCGGAAATGCTTTTGTATATGATGTAATTACATTACTCCACATATTTTTACCAAACGAATGTCTTACAACAAGTGTTACGGAAATAACTAATATACTCATTAAATATGAACCTGCCGCCATTATTCCGAACAACAATTGTCCAAACATCCAGTTATTCTTGCCGACTCTTGAAATGTAAAACATTGTATTACCATCTGTTTTAGGAAAATCACTTACAAGTACAATGAATACAGCCGGAATAACCATTATTAATAATGATGAATTAGTCATCGCAATAAATGGTTCAAATACCATAAGCATTTCTCCCATTTTATGAGCTGCCTTTAACATTTCCTGAATAATGTAATCATATAAAAACACATATAATATCATAAAAATAAGAATTCTCGGATTACATATCCATTTAATGTATTCTGTCTGTGCAACATTTCTAATCATATGAAAGGATAATCCTGACTTATTCTTCTCCACAATCACACTTCCTTCCTATATAGATTCTGCATAAGACCATAATTAATATTGTTATACTTCCAAAAATAATTAACTCTTCTTTCATATCTACAATATATACTTCTTCTATATTGGTCACTAATGCATTATAGAGTTTTGGATATTTACCCTTTTGAACAAATTTTTCAAACAGATAGTTCAACATAAACGGAATCGATATTACTATGTATTTGTTCCTGTTTATCATTGATATTCCAAATGCACAGATAACCGATACTGCACCATATAGAAACATTCTTATGAACTTCATTATTATAAGTGCATTTATACCTATTTGTTTATACAACATTGAAGTTAATCCACTTTTATTTTTCAAAAAATCATTTTCAATCCGTATGCTCATCCCGGTTCCTTTTGGAAATATAAAATATATGATAAGACAAAATATAATATATCCTAACAGCACTATCAAGCCTCCTGAAAACATTGCCGCCATATATTTTCCTGTTATGTATCTGGTTTTTCCGACTCTGCTTATTTCAAACCTTGTAATGCTGTTCTTCTTTTCACCACATACTCCTATTATGAAAGGAATAGCCACAATTATTGGTACAAACATTTCTAAATATCCCGGAACACCTGTTATCATAATGTCTCTTGCATGTAAATCACCAATACCTATGACTTCCTCTTTTTCATCATCAAGAGCCAGTCCAATAACGGTGTATTCCTCACCCGTCTCCGGTGATGTATATATATTTCCCAATAACAGCAATACAACAACTGCAGCAATTGCCAGATAAAAAACTTTATTTGTTAATATCTTAGTTAGTTCTTCTCTAAACATTTGACACCTCTTTCGTTTTCTTCTCAATTAATTTACAGCTTCATATTGTATTCTACCTGTCTGCATATCAACATAAAAAATATAGTTTGTATCATCATTATCATTAGTGCATTCCACTTTCCATGCAGGCTTGCCTTCCCAATTTTCAGTATTAAGTATATTTCCATCTAATGCATTTCTAAGATAAATCATCTCAATTGATTTAACCTCATATCTGGAATTACTTCCGATATTCTCTGATAATGCCTGTAAAGCACTATCAAGTGATACTATCTCTGTAATAGCCTTAGATGTCTTTATTAATTTATTGTAATTATTAGGATTACCTATGTATTCGTCAATGTCATCTGTATCCACCTATGTATATGCTCCATAATAGAACTAATATGGTTGTAATTCCGGTTATAATGTATCTTTTCTTCATACTACTTTTTACCCTATACTGTATTGTATATTTCCTTTATTTTTACTAATTTATGTCTCTAAAAGATGTTCTTATTTCTTGCATATAATATGTTTCCATTTTTCATTTCCACATAAAAATATGTCTCTTTTGAATCATTACTATTTATTCCAGTTATTTTATAGCAAGGAATACCTGTATGTTCTGTACCCTCGCTTAAAGTGTCATTTATAATCTTAAGCCTATATATTACTTCTATTTTTGTGATGATATATGATGAGTTATTGCCTATTTTATCTGACACTATATTTAATGCCTCTTCTGGCGAAACAATATTTTCTATAAGATTTTCTTTTGCCTCAACCCTGTCTGTGTTTCCATCATAAGTACCACAATATACATCTATATCATCTGTATTAATCATATATGCTATTGCTCTGTCCTTCGAATATTTATCATCACTATCCGTATCCCAGACAGTTCCGCCATATTCAAATGGTATTCCCTGATATTCTCTTGCTAAGTAAAACTGTAAAATATTCAAATCATCTGAGACCTTCAATACTTTAACATGGCAAACTTTCATTTTTACCTCTTTATTTGTTTCATAAGGCAGTTCTTCATTGAAATATTTTTCTGTTCTTTCTATTGCTTTTCTAATAGTTGCAGTTCCATCTTTTAATTGATATTCATCATCAATGTTTCCATCTAATTCATATTCTTTTATTACTTCAAAAACATTTTCCGGCTCTGCACTCTTATTATCCTTTTCTAAAGAATATATCTCGCCTTTATCAAACCATATTATATTAAATCCCGCATATACATGCGCATACTTATATGGCTTACTTTCATCTTCTATGTAATATGTAAGTCCCGGCATCTCTTTATTATCTTTATCAAAATATGTACCCTCTTTTATCTTTTCTATCATTTTCTTATATTCTAATCCACTCATATCATATAAATACTTTTCATCATAGTCTGTTCCTATATAATGCTTTATAAACTTTATCTCTTCATCAACTAATTCCTTAGGATCTTTTATATTTTTGTAAGGATATACACCTTTTACGGATATTTCATTAATTTTATCAACCGATGGGATAATGACCGATAAATCATTATCATATGAAATATTGTTATATTTATATTCTTTTATTTTATTACTGTCATATCTTCCATTTTTTAATTCATCAACACTTATATACTCTATGTTATTATTATTTTTTACTGTATTATTATCTTTTACTGATTTGTCTTTTTTATTATTAAATAAATTAAATGAAATATATCCCACTATAAATACACTTACTAATAATAAAATAAATATTATACTTTTTTTCTTCACACTAATCCTCCATGTCTAAAATCTTTGAAAAGTCATAGTTATCAATCAATATTGAACTTAATATACTTAATACAATTATTAGAATTATAAAATATGTATATGAATAGCTCATATTAAAAATCTGTTTCTTGTATATTTCATCATAGTGCTGCCATGGTAATACATTTGCAGTTGGTAAAAACCATTTTAAACCTGTATTAAATTCCACACTTGCACAACTTATACATATTAATGCAGCACTTACCACTATTCCCACCGAATGTTTACCTATTGTAAACCCGACCATCAATATCATATTGATTAATACCATATATAAAACCATCAAAGTAAATGTCATTATTACAGCTTTCAACGGAAGAATATTATTATATAATCTTCCATCAATTAATTTTGCTACTATATTCTCTGACTTCTCCGGAAAATATTTTATATATTTAGTTGTAACATCACTCCAGCTATTCTTATATTCACATTTAAAAACAGCAGGTGCCGTTATACCTATAAATACAAAAAACATATATGTTATAGCTGTCATAATTGAAAATATTATTTGTCCGGCTATCCAATTTATTTTTCCTGTTCTTAATAAATAAAACATAGAATTTCCATCTACTCTTGGAAAATCTCCCATAATTCCCAGATACATTGCTGGTATTACCAATATCAATATTATTGAATTACAAACTGCTATGAATGGTTCAAAAAAGCAAATATTTGTATTTAATTCTGATGAGGCACTAATCATTTTCGATACAAACATATCATAAATAAAAATTAACATCATAAATATAAGTGTTATTTTGGGATTTTTTATCCACTTCACATACTCACTTGTTGCAATTTGAAATGATTGTTTTATAGACATATTAGTATCTGATTTCTTATTTAATTCTTTGAACGTATATGTTTTATTATTATCTTTCACAACAATCACACCTTCTTTCCATTATAAAATAATGAATTGCATAAACTGCTAAAATTTGAATTATAAAAATTAAAATTATTATAAACATAATTTTATAGTTATACAGAAAAATTGATTGTATATTACTTTGTAAAAAAATCTGTCTAATTTTAATAACAATATTTATTTTAAATAATTTTCTTACTCCATTATTTAGAAACATTGTATAAAAATAATTCAACATAAAAGGAATACTAAATACCAGATATTTATTCTTTATTATTGCTGATAGAAACATAACAGGCAATGATGATATCATTCCATATAAAAAAGCCTCCATAATTCTTAAAATATAAATAGATACATTTCCTAAATGCTTATATACATATCCTGCAAATCCAGATAATTTATACACATTCATTAAGTTATTGTCGCCTGTAAATTTATTTCCAATAATTAATAGGCAAACTATTCCATACACTATCTGTGCCATTGCCATAATCATTCCTGAAACAATTATACCTGATATAATTTTTCCAAAAATATACTTTTTCTTACTTGTTCTAAATAATTCAAATCTGGTATTAGAATTAGAATTCCCTGGACATATCATAGCAATATATGGTAATGTTACTATAACTGGTGCGAACATCCATGTGTATCCCGGACTATCTAATAAATAAATATCTCTCCAGTTCAATCCTCCCTGTTCAATTATCGACTTTGAACCCTTCATAGCAATTAAGGATAATATGCTGTAAGATTTATCATTAGTAAAATCTGTATAGATATACCCACTTAGCATCAAAAATACTGTCATAACTAATGCTATAATAAAATAATTTGATATACACATTCTTTCAATATTACTTCTTACAGTTCTATTGTGTTTCATAAGTTATTCTCCATATATTTTCTTAAATCTATGTGATAATTTTCCTGTCTCTATATCAACATAAAACCATGTATCTTTGTCATCATTTTCATTTCTTGCGACTATCTTCCATTGTAATCTTCCTTTATATTTACTAACTTCACCGTCATCATCTTTCTTGTTAACCGGTGTAAACTGGTATATAATTTCTGCTCCATATATATCATATACAGAATTTTCACCTATTGAATCTGATACAATTTTCAATGCATCATCAAACGAATACATTTTCTTAATCTTCTTACCATATTTTTCTACGAAATATGTGTCACCTCCAAGACCACATATGTTATCAATTTCATTAGTTTTCGCCATACATAATTCGCCCCTGTCATCCCAGAAATCACTATTGTAAATTCCCTCTGTTGTTCCATCAATATAATCAAATGGTATCTCATTATATTTCTTTCTGACACAGGCTCCAATTGCATCTTGTCCATCTGCATCTAAAATACGGATTTCAGCAACTTCATATTTAAAGTCCTCGTTTTTTTTATAAGGAAGGGAATTATTAAGATAATTTTCAATAAAATTTTTAGCCTCTTCTATAGTAATTTCTCCATCCTTTAACATAACCTTATCTTCAGAAACATTTTCATTTAATGTAAAGTTATATACCTTTTTTGTATTATATCCATACATTGGACTAGTCGACTCAAGTTCCCCCTTTGATAACCATATACTTACAAGACTGGGATCAATCTGTAGAAATCCTTTTTCGCCATTTTCCCTGTTATCTTTAAATACTAAAAAATATCCATCTCCTCTAATCTTATCTTCATCAACAAGTTTCTGAAAATCCTGAAATGAATATTCGGTCATATCTTCATCTTCATTTGCAGCCGGAATATATACCATTGCAGCATCTGTATTTATATTCTCACCATAAAAGGTATTAATAACTGACTTGACTGCTTCGACATTTTCCTTATATGTATTCTTTGTATAATCATAATTTGGAATAATATTAATCTGATATAAATCTTCAGTATTTTCGACATCAATATTTAAGTTCTTAATCTTGATATTTGCGTATTTTCCTGATTTTGCATTATTAACATCATCTCCTAATTGTTTAAATACCATATCTACATTTTTAGTTTTTCCTATATTATCTTTCTGTGTGTTACCACCAAATTTCACATTTATCGCTATTATTACAACAGCTAATATACAAATTATAAGTATTACTACCTTTTTATTTTTTTTCATAAAAACCTCCAACCATCAAAACTGCTAATAACATTTGCCTAATAATTTTTCATAAATCTTTTTTCATAAGTAGCCTCCTTTTTCTTCACATCTCTAAACAGTTTTATGCACTCATACGCAATATTTTCCACTAATATAAGGATTAATGACCAGCTTATAAGATTACTGTATTTCATCAAAATAATCTCTGATATCCAGATTAGTATAAAGCTGATTGTCACTTTAATTTTTAGCAGAATAATCTTCTTTTTATCCGTAATATGCCTGTTTATTCTATTCATCATACCCTTACTAATAACATAATTTTTTCTAAAATTCTATATTTTGACATCAATCTGCCCTGAACTGCAATTCTCATGCCCTGAACGACAACTTTTTAGGTTTGACCTGTCTTTTAAAATCGAATATACTATTGGTTAATCTTAATACATTATCAATTTTTTACATTATTGATTCTCAATATGGTTTCAGGGAGGTATTTTGCTTAATGGAAATGTTTACTGATATAATTTTTAACGAATTTAATATTATTATAGAAATCATCTGCTTTTGTTTATTAATTTCAAATATGGCAAAGGAACATATACATTTTAATATTTCTAAATTAATTTTATTTTCAATATCTTTTCAGTCATATGTACTAATTGAATATTTCACTAATACATTTATTTCAAGAATTTTTACTATTCCCTTTTTATTTCTGATTATATATGTAATATACAGGAAGAAATTTCTGCAAACGCTATATCTCGTTATTATTTCGTATTCAATGTTTGCTATATTAGGAGCATTTCTAATTGTCCCTTTTAGATTTCTGTTAACGGATATCTCTAATAATTTGACAATGATTTTCGGTAATATTGCTTCATTGATAATTACTTTAGCAGCAACTCATTTTCTTGATTTTAGTCCTGTTTACCAATTTATCCTAAAAAGGGATTTTTGGTTTAATGCTATAATTCTTAATATTTTCATTGCTTTATTTGTTGTTATTACGGTTTCGAAGGTCGATTTAAAACTAACAATTGCTTATTATCCACTTATATTTTTCTATGTTGTTATAGCTGTACTTTTTAATATTGCTTTAATCAACTCAAAACATAAGATTATTGTCCAGGAGCAGATTATCAGACAATATAATGAATATTTACCCGTAATTGATAAATTAGTTGACCAGGTACGTGCCAGACAGCATCAATATAAAAATGACTTAAATGCACTTAATTCCCTTGCTCTTACATGCGATAATCCTGATGAACTAAAAACAGAGATTCTCAAAAATATCTCTGTTTTATCTAATGAAAATACTCCATATTTTCTATTGGATTTTAACCTTAAATTAATTGCCGGATTTATTTATACCGAACACCTTAAAGCGATTGCTAAGCAAATTAATATTTCTTATAATATACATAACTTTAATATTATTACTATTGTACCCGAGTACGTTCTTGTCGAATTATTAGGTATATTAATTGACAACGCAATTGAAAATTCATATACTAATGATATAATTTATATAGATATTAACTGTAGTAATAATAAGCTTAATTTCTCAATATCTAATCCCGGACCAGCTGTTACTCCGGAGATTGTGAAAAATTTCTTTAAAAAGGGCTACACTACGAAAAATATGGATGTAAACTCTCATGGTTACGGACTATTTAACCTGAAAAATGCACTTGACGAATACAATGGAACAATAACTCTGGATAATGAAATTCTTGAACATAAACAATATATTAAATTTACTATTGTTGTATAATATCGATTTATCATATGTACTATACAACTATGAAATGGGGCTGAAATAATATCAATAGGATTATTTATTGCTTACTCATTTATATTAAAGATGCATTGTATTGAGGGAATGGAGATTAATATGAATATTTTAATAGTAGAAGATGATAATTTACAGGCAGAAGCATTGAAAATGATAATTTCAGAATATAATTCTTCATGGAATTTTTTCATTGCTAATGATACTATAATTGCTACTTCTTTATTTACAAATAATACGATAGATATATTTTTTCTTGATATTGAATTTACAAAAGAACCGGAAACTGATGGATTAATTCTTGCAGAATCAATACGAGCTAATCCTTTATATCAATCAACACCTATACTATTTATAACAGGGTATAAGGATAAAATATATAATGCCGTAAATACTATTCACTGCTTTGATTATATATTGAAACCATATTCAAAATCAGCTATTTTCAAAACACTTGATGACTTGTCTGCACCTAAGGCACCTTCTGCAAAATCCATTACTATTAAGGATTTTAATGGTGTTTATATTGTAATCTATTTTGAGAAGCTGATTTATGCAGAATCATATAATCATGGTGTTATGTTTCATACCGTTGATGGTGATTTTCACTATATCCGCCACTGCATAGCTGATTTAACTGATATTTTAGATTCTTCCTTTTTACAAATCCATAAAAAATATATTGTTAACAAATCATTTATAACCAGCTATGACAAAACCACCCGATATCTACATATAAATGGTGTGGCACTACCTGTGGGTCGAGTCTATAAACCTGAAGTTGACTATTATATTGATGAAAGAATACAGAATTAATATATTGTATTTGTACTATATGAAATTTTTTGAAATTTTTCATTTTTTTCACAAAAAGTACTTGCTTTTTTATTAATGTTAAGATATAATAAACTTCGCGTTAAAAAATGCGCTTCTAGCTCAGTTGGTAGAGCACCTGACTCTTAATCAGGGTGTCC